>Ga0116227_10001717_pt1 | contig 49455 bp, 38 predicted proteins | sample S1TSphgellanicum_FD_89693 | JGI IMG/M metagenome (GOLD analysis project Ga0116227, IMG submission 89693) | Host-associated microbial communities from peat moss isolated from Minnesota, USA - S1T2_Fb - Sphagnum magellanicum MG | ecosystem: Host-associated > Plants > Peat moss > Unclassified...
GGGGGGGGAGGGGACTTATGTTCCCAATGGAGTTTCTACCAATGACTCCCCCTAAAACTTCCCAATTATGGCTTTTTATCATTGGAGTCTGAAAATTGCAACAACATTTTGACATCCCTCACATACTAGTGCTTATATCCATCATTGTTCCCAAAGTTCCCATTAGAAAATGTCATCAAGATCCTCACATTGGTGATTGTTGTTGGCATGTATATTGATTGATTCTAAGTAAGAATCACCTAACATACCCTAACCCCTTTTTCCCACAACAATCGGTTAGAATCGCTCATCATTGAACATGCATCTATTGTCGAGCATTTTCTAACATTTTTCTCATTCCTGAAGCAAATTGAAAGTGATTGTTGCACCTACATGTTCTTTGGAAGTAGTTGCAAATTATCAATTTCTCAATTATCATGCATCTTTTGAAGGTTACAGGTGCTACTAAAAACACAAAAGCTTTCCATATACTCCTCCCCTCCTCCCCTCCCCACATATAAAATAATTTGTGGTTCTTGAATGCATACATTGGATATGTTTAATTTTATTCATAATTGTGTTTAATCTTCAATTTTGCAAAGGTTTCACAAGCACATCAATAGATGGTAAATATTTTGTTCCAACTCCAAATCGAGAAAATGTTTTCTTTCAATGTCTTGATCTACAATGAGAAAAGACAAAAAAACCTTCCACAAGGGGTTGCCTATTGCCACCCTTTAGCATTGTGAAGGAACAATGTGGGGCCATTGGTGGAAGGAAGAAAGGAAAAAGGTTAGGAGGAAGGGGGGAAATGAAACAAGGGAATAGAAGGAACGGCATAGGGACCTAGTGGGGGTGGGAAGGAAGGAAAGATGGAAGGAGAAAGAAAAAAATGTTTCAAATGAATGAAATTTAAAATGAATGAATTTATTTTTTAATGATAAAAATTGAAGTCTATGAAGTTGGATGAATGTTATTCACAAATGCAATTCACAAAAATGTGATTGTCATACATGGTTGAAATGTGAACATTTCAATAAAAATGATTTTGGATGCAAATGAATAATACTATTTGTCAATGGAATTACATGTACAATGTTATTGGTCATATTTATACATTTTGTTCATGAATGAAATTGATCACAAAAATGACATTGTGTTACACATGTGAAAATAATTACATGGATGAACTTTTACAACACGATAAATTTGATTTTTAAAAATGAAATTGTACACAAAGGTAAACCTAACACATATGTGGATAAATATGACATCTACATGGTCACAAATTGATGAAATTTCACAACATAGTAGATATTGCATTTATAGGTGAATAAGATTATCATCCACATGGTTGAATTTCATGTTAACATGGTCAAAAGATGTATATGGCCAATTTCATCCATCAATCCAATTTCATTTTCATCAAATTAGGTTCACACATCTAGAGTTTACAAAAGTTGTAATCAAGTTTGTTCTCACTTTGCTCCCAACCTATAATCTTATAGGTGCATTCAAATATAATCAAAACTTTTTTGTTGCAAAATGAGAGTTGGAATCCTCCTCTTTTAACTAGGCAATCAAGTTCATTTTCTTTGCTTTGACTTATTTGATTTTATAAATCATCCACATGAAAGTATTCCAATCTCTTTTGTTCCAAAATAAGAGCAGCAATATTTCCATGTCTAATTCACAAAAGCAATAGTAACCAATTCCAACCAATGAATGTCCCTTCCATTGAACCAAGTGAATCGGCTTTGTTAATTTTCCATAGTCATTCAAGGATTCATATCTTTTTCCTTGCAAAATGAGATTTGGAATTTTTCCCCTTCTAACTCTTAATGTAGCAATAACCATGTTTTGGCAACAAAGGCAGTAGTTTGCTCCAATGCAAATAGTTTAATATCACAAGTTTTTCACAATTGTATAAAACATTGAAATATTTTTCTTTAAAAAAAAATGGTAGAATTCATGAATGTCTAGTTCACAAAAACAATAGTAACCAATTTATGTAATGAAAGATTCCTTACTTTGATTTGTAAAATTAAGTTTTAAATACCTTCACATTGGTTGTGAAAATTCACATATGTTTATATATTGTACAAACAAAAAAATCTTTTGTTCCTCCACACATGTGGTTCAAGTAGTCATATATTTACAATGTGTTGAATATGCTTTGATTCAAAATTATTTCCGTCAATATAAATAAATGATTCTTATATGTGTGCTTTTGTTCGAAAAGAAAACACAATATCTTTTTAACTCCCACATTAATTTGTGCTAAGTTGTATACCTTAATCCATACATGAATGCTTTGAAAAAAAAATGTTTATCACAAGCTTTACTTCAACCTTACTAGAAATAAAACTTTTATCACATGTGTTAATGAAACTTTCCAATGATGCAATATGTTTATTAGGTATTCGTTCATAAATAATACCTCCATGCTAGAACATAAAGTTTTGTCACTTGTGTTAATGAAACTCTCCAAAAATATAATATGTTTATTATTCAATCATAAATAACTTGACATTAGATTTTTTTACTTTTGTAAAAAAAAAATGAAAAACCTTGAATGTGAAAAGATTTTTGTTAACAAGTAGAAATCTCTAGAGTAAATAGTTCCATAGGCCTTCTAATGACTACTAGTTACTAGTAGTAGACTTACTATCTCTTACCCAAGGGGTGAAGCTAATGGGATTAGGAAGCTCGAGTTAATGAATGGTTGGGGATAATTCACCCAATCATTTAGGAGATTTTTAAAAAGGGATTAAGATAAAGGCCCTATTTTCTAGGGGTCAATGTGGGCCTTGTATATGGTATGTGGGGAAGGGGGATAAAAAAAGGAGGAGGAGATTCATTAGAAACTTTTGGGAGATGGAAAACTCTCACTTGGAGTGTGGAGGAAAAGTATGGATAAAGAAATATGTAATTTGTGTGTGATTTTAATGGAAGATGATTGAAGGACTCGAGTTTCTTATGTTGCATTGATGTTTTATTAAGTGCGGAAGGCATAGTTGTTTTGGTGATAAACGTAGGATGTTTCCTTTAGTTAGTATCTTTGCATTTTTTCTAGGACAAATAGTAAAAGGGTTGACTCTTAGGTAGTCTTTAGAGCCCTAAGCTATTGGTTGGCACAAAAGGGTAGCAACCAGTCCATGGTGGTGGAAATCAGGGGGTAATAGACCAGCAAATTACCTCCTACATGTTGGAAGGCACTAAGATAGACAATAAGCAGGAGCTACAAGGGGTATGATAGTGGGTTGCAAGTGAAAGGGTCTAAAGGAGGGACATTAATGGCTACATGTGGTAGGCAAAACTATTAAAGAACCTGCAAGCATGGGGAAGGAAGGGACAATATCGTCAAAAAGGTTTGTAGACCCCCTAGGCAGTAGCTAGGGGATGTTGAAAATATTACAAACCCAGTGAGGGTAATTGCTATCAAGTTCTCCTTTTTTTTCATCTTGCCTTCCCTCCATTCTACCCTATATCCCTAGATTAAAAAATTGATATAAAGGTAGGTCTGGTCTTAAACAACAGACTTTTACCTTCCCCATTTCCACTTGTATGACCTCTTACTTACTATGTGAATAGTCATAGTAAAGTAAGAGAAGGAGGGTAATTCTTTACATGAAGTAATAAGGTGTCAACCTTGTCCCCTAGTCTTACCCCTTGGAAAAGGGGTAATGATTGGGGGCCACAATTTCATCCTTTAACATTTGGTAACCATTGTATGGATTAAATTTGGAATTTTTTTATACGATGAGATTAATGTTGAATTTGTGAGAATGATTTTCATGTTTTTGAAGGTAGACAGGGAGAACTTAATATTGGCAGACATAGTAGTACCACCTTAAAAAATGGATCATAGTCTGTAAGATAAAATCAAAAGGGTGTTTGAGAGGAGCGTATCTAAGAGTAATTGGAATTGGAGTAAGGAGTGGAAGGTATTATTGCCCTCGAAAGGTAGAAAAAAGACCTAGGATTTAATACCCAATTAGAAATTGCGAAATAAACAATAATTCCGCATTCTTCAGTCTTGTTACAAGGGGTTCGTTAAAGGGGAAAGTAACTACTATTAGTCAACCAATAAGAAAAATAATTTTGTCATATTTTCACAAAGGACCTACCATATTTTTCAGTCATGAACCATGCAATAACAAAATAATATTTTAAAAAATGCAATAAATCTTGGAAGAAGAATTGGAAACATTGAATGCAGGTTATCAAGAAAATACAACAAAGGAAATGTTGCCATCTTGGACAGTAGTGGTGGGTGCGTCCATACCTGCCATAAAAATGGAAATACCTCTGGAGGACCACAAGGTAAATGTCACCTATTGGTATCACTCATGAGGGAAGGATACATGGTCAAGGGTGGAAAGTTCCAACGAAGAAGCAATGGAGATAAACACTTTCTAGTTGGAAAACAAACATATAAAATTGACAGGGGGAAAACAAGGTGGGTTCCACCCTCAAAAGGATCTATTACTTAGCTATTCTCAAAGGCAAGTGGCACAAATAGTAACAAAACAAAAACTGACCAAAACTTAAAGATTTTAAGATGAAAAAACAAGGGAGGAAACAATATAAACACCAAGGGGTAATCGTGGAGGGTTACAAAAAGGGTACTAGAGGGCGACCTGGAACTTACACTTCACAAGACCCCACACTATGGTGATTACCATGGGAGTCCCATTCGTAATTGCCTTTGAGGTGGAGGTGATAAAACCATATTTAAAATATGAAAGAATGCAAACTTTGAGGAGGCTTGAAAAACTTAGACGACCATCTAAAGGCAAGAATTTAGAAGTGGTGGAACTACTTTCCCTAGGATTGTTAGATGAGGGAATAACCATTGTTTACCCTCATAGAAACAAATCCAACAATTTGCACATGTCCCAACCCTTTCAATTCGTAAATAATGCCTGGAACAAAAGGGGGGATGGTTATTACCACCATAAAACAAGGGAGGTGTATATGGATAGAGGCCCACCATCACATTGCAAGTTATGTGGGGAGGTAGGGCACTAAACAATAGGATGTCATTACCATCCTTCAATTTTAGATGATAGAGGGGTACCCAACCCAAAAAACCAGACCAATGATTTTGGAAAAGACATGGACATGAGTTATAATAAATTGATGAAGAAGAAAGAATAGAGGACGATAAAGGTGCCCATTTTGAAAAATAATATGAAGTAGCTTAGATCAAAGAAAGAATCACAGGAGGTAACCCCCCAACTTTTCAAGTGTCGTGGGCTGGTCTACCTTCTACAATTGGGGGTCCAGCTGTATGGAATTAGTCTAGCCATGTACCCTACAATGGTAGGACTTCAACTACCCTTACTTCAAGCGATTGCCCTACCTTCAAAACCTAAGAAGGAAGCAACATTAATGGATAGGACGGATTTCAACACAGCTAGACCAAGAAATCAACAAAATGGGCCACTTGCAACGATCCACTTCCCATGGGACTAATAACAAATATCCCTCAAAATGTCAATCCAATAGGCACTCTTCTGTAGGGGGTAAAAGGGGTGATCCACATAGATTTTTCTAGCTCTCCATCAGATTTAAATGAGGGAAAGGATAATAGGAAGGGCCAACCTACCCTCCCACCTATACCACCAAGATGGGGAGGAATGCCACCAAACTAGAATCCTTATTTTGCATGGTATCCTACTATGCCACCCATGACGGTAGTAGCTAGAAATTTTTATGGGTGGGGGCGGGGGGGGGGACTCCTAAATTATCCAAAATATCCTAAAAACTCATACCCATATGCCCATGTATGTGTGTTTAAACAAGCGATAAAAGTCAATGGTGTTACCTAGGAAGGTACACAAATTGTATACTTCCAATGGACGTTGTGGGACATGGCTTCAGCTTAGGGTGACAACTTTATGAATAGCCACCTTGATTATACCTTTAACAAATTTGCCCAAGCATTATGCAGAAGGTACTGCAAGGTTTAAATGGATGAGCAAGTTTACATGACTTGAAAATCGGTAAACAAAATCTAAACAAGAAGGTAGAAAATTATTACGAGTGAAAGCTCAACTTGGTAAACTTTTTATAACACCTGACATATAACCATCTACTAAATGCATTTTTTAGGGCAGGACTATTACCTTACCTTTGGGTGGCTACTGCTAGCATGGAGAAGGGAACTTTGATCCAACATTTGGGGGTAGCAGTCATTTGTGAGGAGAGCTCTACATATGCTTATGGTAATAGGGTCAAACTAGATGTATACCCAATGATGAAGGGAAAAAAGAAAAAGGTAGAGAAACTCCTAGCCAATGCCAACAAATCATGGGAGGAATGCCAATATTCCAAAAAATCCAATCACCAAGAAAATAAGTGTTTTTGGAACCTTAATAACCCAAATAATAAATTGAAGGAAAAACAAGAGGTAGTAGTTAATGAAATGGCAACCTAGCAACCCAAACAGAGTAATTAGAGGAGAGGAAAGACACAGGGATGTACTACTATGAGTAGCACCTTTACATGCTTCACTTGTGGGCAACTAGGGCATGCTTCCACTAATTGCCCATGGAAGGAAAAGATCCATGAAATGGTAAGGAAGAAGGCACAAGACCACAAAGTGATGGGGGGGTTTAATGAAAAGAAAAATGAGGAAGCCACCATCAATATGGTGATGGTTGCCACAACCAAGAGTATGGCGCCTAAGGAGGTTGTTTTCCAATATAAAGAGCCTTTCAAAGGGAAGGAACCTTAAGATTGACAAGAAAAAGAAAAGTTCAAACAATTGATGGTAAAGATTGTCCGTGAATTACAAAAGGATGAACAAATACAAGAAGTATAACAGGAGGTAGCTATTGTCCTAGACCCATCTTAGTCCACTAAATGGGTGGGGTTACCATTTTGCCATGGAGCATCCAAAGGTACTACCAACCTTAATTACTTTTTAAATCAAAGAAAAAATGGGACAACAAATATTGGACAATAAGATTACCAAGATTACCATACCATTGGCCAATTATTAAAGTTAGCACCTGATGTCAATATGTACCTAACAAGAACTAATAAGCAATCGACTCCCAGTGGAAGTACTACCTCCAAGGCCATAATCATTGTTAGTACAATGATTATAGACCATTAAATGGCAATAATAGTAGTGCATGTCAAAAAAAAATGGTGGACAATGTGCTTTTGGATGGAAGGTTAGGGGTGAATGCTATAACAAATGGATTAAGGCAAAAATTAGGGTTACCACCACCCCAACTAGCTCCATTTAACTTACTAATGGTTGATTTCTCATTCATCAAACCCTTGGGAATCGTTCCCAATATTAAGATCAATGAAATATAAGCAAATTAATTAAGAAAAATAAAAAGGCAATTACCATCAAAAACAATATTACTACTAATCAAACAAACCTTACCTTCGCCCTAATCCGAATAATTAAAAACCTAAAGGGTAGGATAAACCCAACAAGTAGAGTAGTCTTAGGCACTAGGGCAACATTGGAGGGTAGGGTAGACCTGGAAATTGGGGGAGAGCCAGAAAAAATGTAGGAATTAAGGCTAGTCTCCATAGGCATGTATTATGTGCAATTCATTTTCAAAGATGAAGATTTACGGATGAAAAATGGACAACCATCGCACCAAGCCATCATGAAAAGAGATGAAGGGTCATTATCAAACCTTAAAGGGGTTGAAATGAAAGGTGGTGTCTTTATGACACCTACCCTGTCCCATCAAATAGGATGGTTCAGACAAGGAGGTACAGTCTTTCCACGCGTGTGGGAAGAAAAAGGGGCGTGTCCTTTCACCACTAGAAAGGAATGGGAGAAACTCTTTTTCATTTCCATCTTTTGTTATTGTTTTGAGACCTTGAAAAGAAGAGGAAACATATTTGGAAAGGATAAGAAAGAAAGAGAGAGGAAAACCTCTAGAATGAGTGGAAAAATCAAGCTTTAGTGCATTGGAAAGAGGAGAAGGCACCCTTAGTGTTACAAAAAGAAATCAAAGCACAACTAGTAAGGGAGGTGAAAAAAAAAGAAAAAAAAAGTAGGAGGTAATTTTTGGAGAAGAGAGAAACCAAGCTGGTTCTTGAGTGAAATTCAACCGGCAAGGGGAAAAAGAACAAGAAAAGTAACATAAGAGAGTAGGTGCATCAAGAGAGAGTAAAAAGCAAGAGAGAAAGTGGTTGCAACTAGAAATAGACGTAGGAATGGTAGGGCGATGAGGGAGGACACCATCATAGATGCCATGAGAAGCTCTAACCAACTACATAAGGAGACGACTCTTGTGAAAGAGATGTTGATAGGTGAGCCAACATTCGTGCAAGAGCAGGAGGGTAAAACCAGAAGGAAGGGCAAGGCCAAGGCAAATGATGAGGGGGAAGGTAGCAATGACCTTCCACCCCAAAAATGAAACCCTTTTGGAAAATGAAAAATTGGTTTGAGTTTGAACATGATTTTAAATGGGCCATGATGGTAGGCTTAAAGTGATTGTGGAGGTTGCATTGGGGCCCCATCAGAAAGGATTTCGTTTATGATTTCTTTAGGGGAATCAAAAGCATAGATAAGATGCATATTAAGGCATTAGTTAGAGGGCATACGGTAAAGATCACTTGTGAGGTGATTTCTAAGATGTTGCTACATTGTCAAGGCCCCAATACCAAGTGGCCAAATCCTTTACAACATGGGATACCAAAGATGTGTAAAAACCTAGCGGACGAGATTATAATTCCAAGAAAGGAGGGTTGGTCAATTGTGAAAATGAAGGGAGGGTACATCTAGAGGGTAGGCGTAATCCAATAGATGGTGTAGTTGAAGAATTGCCAAACCTACTATAACAAGATAATAGCTTTGTTAATTATAACAACAAAGAAGGGGCAAGACATCAATTGGGCAAAAATATTTTTTTAGGGTTTAAAGTTTGACATGGAGAAGTGGCTATTAAGGGGTACCAAGCCACCTACAGTGTAGGTGGCCCATGTTGTGGACATGTTGTTATGGAAGTGGTTTCCACCTAAGGGCCATTAGATCATTGGATGGTTTGTGGAAACAGGCTATGAAGAAGATGAAAAGGGTACCATCCAACATGTAGTAGGTAACCCTATCCCATAGCTTTCCAAGTTGTTGAGGAGGCTACAATGTTCATGAATGAGGATTTGTGATCTTTGCACGTTTCATTATTAGGTACAAAGAAAACCATGTATAGGACAATTGTTTCTCCCATTAGCAGGAGGCGTGCCACTAAGGGGGAGGTAATTGAGAAGGCAAAAAAAGACCAAGCAGCTTAGACCATGTCCAAGGCAAAACCTTTTACAGTTGTCAAACAAAAGGCCCCCAAAATACCATCACCTCCCTCGATAACAACATCAAACAAGAGGGTGTAATGTAAGCAACAAGCACACTCTCCCCTCAAATCACCCCTTGGAGGGAACATCCCCCCAACAAAAGGTAGGCATAGGCGAATTTCGATCCTAAGATTTTTTATTCTAGAAGAAGCCACTATGTTTGATGTGGACAACGACTTAGATGATGAGTGCCCAATTGGGAGTCTAAGGCAAAGAAGTACAACCTTTGGAGCACCATCACCTTCTTTCAATAGGGGAAGACTGTAACACCTTGCCAACCTGCCTCCATAGATAATAAAATCCACCCAAACCAATCTTAATGAAATCAAATTGGAAAACATCTTAAAGATGAAGACATGGAAACATAGATTGCTTGGGAGGAGGGTAATTCGAAACCCTTGGAGGTAGTTGAAGAGTTGGTTATTATGGCCCCACAAACAAGGAGGAATCAAGGGGAACATGAACTTACTAAGGTAAGGGGGCTAGGTGTAGGGTAGCCTGCTGAGGGTGCTACCCTCCCTACAACCAAGATGGGTCTAGAAGGGCTGAAAGCTCCAACCAATCAACAAACTACCTTCTTCCCTATATAAACTACACAAGGTAGACCAATAGTGTCTATTGACAAAAAGCTAACTAACTAGTAGATAGTAGTTCCTCCTAGGATCACACAGAGCTAACAAACAATGAAGGTAAAAGAATAATTTACAGTTATAGGGAAGGTTAAGAGTCAAAGGAGTAGGAAATACAAAGATCATTCACCTACCCCCTTTCAACAATGAGTTCATACCACTATGCTTGTTAAATACGAAAACCCTATTAGTGGTGGGCGCATCGTACCGGTGGTTAAATCAGGGGGCAATAAGAAGAGATCCATTACAAAGGAAATCCTAGATTTGAGGACCTCAGTAAAAGTGGTAGGCAAAGTGTAGAGGGTCCTAAAGAGGTACTGGAACAAATGGAGATATTGGATAGGGAGAAAGGTATCTACCATCAAAGGGTAGTAACAGGCAAAAACAGTTGCCCAACTACACTTGGAAAGGGTAGCAAAGCTAGAACGTAGTTTCCAAGAAAAGAAGGTGAGAAATGAAAACCTCAGTTGTCTACTAAGGTAGGCAAATGAGACATCTAGTAGGTTGGAGCAAAAAAGACAAGAGGTAACATTATTACATGCCCGATTGGATAAGTTGACAATAGATAATAACAACCTTTGAGAAGTAGTGGATGTGTAGATCAAAGAAGGGTTTAGGGCAAACTACAAAATAACCACCTTGAAAGAACATTTGAAGATGGAAAAGACAGATAAGGAGAAATTCTTGGACATGCTGAGCGTACTTAATGATGAGGCCTTTACCTTTAGACACTAATAGGATATTTAGGGGGTAGAACATGACCATAAGGAAGACATCCTACAACAACGATTGCAGTTGTCACAGGAGACAATAGCCAACCTATAGGCACAAGTTGACTTGTTCAACAATACGATAATGCTTGAGTTGCAGGGGCAAGTGACTAAATGGAAGCGTAGAGTTGCATGGGTAGTGGTGGCAAATGCCATGTTAGCTATGTATGACACCTTCTTCAAGGAGCATACCCTCTTGAAGTTGGAGGTAATAGCTTGGCAACAAAAGACAAGGAAGAGGGAAGCTAGGTGGAACGAGTTCAAAAGGGAGCTCAATGTCATTTTGGATGTTACCCTTTTCCTTACATTTGTAAATGAGGTAACCTATCATCAAATGTTGACAGCTTATAGGCCACTACCACAAATCAAGGTTTATTTGACCAAAAATCCTAGTAAAAAAGGACCCAAAATCAACACCAATCTTAAAGACCATTCAATCATATTGGACAAGTCAATTTTGGCATTATCCAACTTGACTGATGGTTTTTTTAACCAACCATTGGTTGACTTTTTTGATTGGTCAATTTGGTACATGGCCAACTTGACTGCTAATCGATTTGGCTAACTACCAATCTAACAGTCAAAATGTAAAACATGTCGTGCACCACATGGCAACTTTTTGAATGATGATCAATTTTTGTGTATCATTGTTTAATCATATCATTCTATAAACATGTGGCATCATTTCAATCACTAATCTATTTTCCACATGTCAAAATGTGGTTTCATCTTGCGACGATCATGTTGCATCATATTATGTTGCCATGTGTCATCATTTGAATTTTCAATCATTTCGGAAATTAAACAACAATAGCCATACAATGGAGTGGCTCATTTCACCAAATTTAGTCGTAATGAGATGTTGTTTATTTGATTATGTGTAGTCATAATGTCCATAATATATTTGACAAGGTTTAGTCATATTGGCCATAATTTATTTGATGGAGTTTAGTCATAATACCCCACAACTTATTTGGCCAAGTTTAATCGTGATGCCCCATGGTTTAATTGACAACTATTAGTTGTTTATTAGCATATGGCAACTTGTTTTTCCAACTACCTTTGGTCTAGATAAATCAATGTTACCATTTATATTTAAACATCCACAATTGAGTAATAATGGGCATTCAGTGGTGGGTGTTGGTTCATTTTGGCTAGCATCTTGGACCTTAACTACTGTTCTTGAGTATTTGGCAAGACGCTATCTACCCCCATCAAGTTGTGTCCAACACTTGTTTTGCTTGTCTTCTTGCACATGTTTTTCATCCTTGCATAATTATGCATAAAGCCACACAACATGGTTGTACATTTTTTTTTTAATTTTGTGAAAAACTTGGCAATGTTTTTTAAATTTAGGTTTTATTATATATATTTTTGTTATTGCCCCAAGCTAATGGATGCACATGTGTAGATTTTGGGTGCACCCATCTACTTGTTGGGTTTTTTCTCAAAATACGAATGTTGGGTATCTGATTATATCATTTTGTTTTTTGGGTTGTCACTTGCCTTTTTTGTATCACAAGGTTTCATATCATATGAATTGTAGAAAACAAGTCATATGATTACTTTTCAAAATGAATTTTTTTTGATAAACGTACAAATAATTAGCTTCAATTCCTTTAAATCTTATTAAAATGAGATTCTTAAAAATTTGATTTGAAAAAGTATGCAAGAATTGATTAAAATAAAACATGTCAATTTTAAAATAAATTGAAATTTAATAAAATGTTCTTTTTTGAAATATAAAATATAAAAATTAATTTGATGTTATTTGAAAAACTTCAGCAAGGCTTTGATGAGAATTTAATAACAAAAATATAATGAAATTAACTTTTTTGTATTACTGTTGGTTTTTATGTTATAAAAATTTATTATTGCCCTAAGATAGTAGACATGCATGTATGATTTTAGCTTTTTACCAAGCATGTATGGGGGGGGGCCAAACACAACTAGTTTTTGCATAAAACCATGCAGCATGGTTCAACATGTTTTTTTTAATTGTGCAAAAGAACTCATCAATGTTCTTTAGATTTAAGTTCTATCTCATATATTTTTTTGATTTTGCATTATACCAGTAGTAGACAGGTCTGGTAGGGACTAAAAGTAATACCAACCTTGTACCAATTTTATACCAGTTTTAATTAATACCAGGTACATACCTGCTTCACCAATGGAACAAAGAACTCACTGAAAAATGTGTCCTCAGGAGGTATTTTGAATTTATCCAGAGTCTATGGCTTCAAGTAGTCTAACCTTTTTCGCAATGATATTATTGTTATTAATGATTAGTTGAATAAAATTTCAAAAATTGATGAGGGAGAGGCCGGCTGCGTGAGGGATTTTGCTTGGGGTGACTTTAGATGAGGGTCAAAAGTCCAGGGACCAATGAATTCAAGCAAATCTTATTGTTCGAAAGTTTTAAATTGGTCCCAAGGCCTTTTAGACGAGGGTCCAAGACCAAAAAGTGGCAAATTGAGGCTAAACCTACAATGGCACCTCTTTTGGAGGGAAAATCAATTGGTTGGGACCAAAAAACAGTGCTAAAAGGAGAGCTCCTGACTTGGAGAACCAAGAATCAGGCTAGGGACCAAGGTATAGGGACCAAGGTATAGTCCAATTCAAGGATTCAATTTGCTTCAAATCAGGTAAAAATTGGTTCCTAAGATATTGGACCCTGGACCCTTGTCAAAAACCTTGCTTAAAGATTTCACTCATGATCATAAGATTTAAATTTAAATATTAATTTAACTATTAAAGTATATTCCATAAATTCAAAGATCAGGCTAGTATGTTCAGAAGTTGATACCGGACCAATACTACTTAAATTTTATTATTTGTTTGTGTCGTGAATTGGCGCTCTGCGTGTGGGCCGTTGGGGCGGGGGCGGGTGGGGGCGGGGGCTTGAGCGATTTAAAAAAAGAACAATTTCCCAATTTTGTGATGCAGCTGAAGTGGTGATCATCCATGAGAAAATTTTGCCATATTTGGCGATTTAAAATATATAAACGAAAAAAATTAACATCCATATATTTTCGTGGCTACCAACTGCAAGGAATTAGGATAGCAGCTGGTGATTAAAGCCAAAAAAGAAATCCAAAATTTACGACTAAGAAAACCCCAAAAAACCACAAAATTTTCGCCCTGTTGAAAAACAGATTCTCCATTTTAAAATTTTTTTGGTTTTTTATTTTTGTGATGCAGCTGAAGTGCTGATCATCCATATGAAAATTTAGCCATATTTGGCGATTTAAAATATGAAAACGAAAGAAAATAGCATCCATATATTTTCGTGGCTACCATCTGCAAGGAATTAGGATAGCAGCTGGCGATTAAAGCCAAAAAAAAATCCAAAATTTATGACTATAAAACCCCAAAAAACCACAAAAATTTCGCCCTGTTGAAAAACAAATTCTCCATTTTTTCAATTTTGTGACGCAGCTGAAGTGGCGATCATCCATAAGAAAATTTAGCTATATTTGGCGATTAAAAATATGAAAATGAGAAAAAAATTAACATCGATCTATTTTCGTGGCTACAAACTGCAAGGACTTAGGATAGCAGCTGGTGATTAAACCCAAAAAAAAACATTAAAAAATTTACGACTAAAAAACCCCCCAAAAAACCACAAAATTTTCGCCCTGTTGAAAAACGAATTCTTCATTTGGCGAAAACTCGCCACTAAATTCAAATTTAAAAAATAAAAAAAACACGCTGGGCCGCCGCCGCCTCCGCTTCTCTCTCCTCTCATTTATTGTTCTTTTGAACTACTTAGAATTTGAATAAAAAAGGGTCCGATTATTATTATTGCTCATGTGCACCACTTCTCCGTGTGTGTGTGTGTGTGTGTGTGTGTTTTTGTGCGGGTATGCTTTGGAAATGCACACTCAGTTTTTGATTTGCGTCGGGAAGTTTTGGAGGCGCGGGTGTAGTACTTTACTTACGTCTCTCTCTCCGCGTCTAGTGTCGCTGAATGTTTTTTCCTTTTGCATAACGCTGTGCTTTCTTTTGTTTGCAATTCCCGTGTTGTGTGCAAATCACGAGTTTCTTTTGTGTGTGAATGAAAGAGTGAGAGAGTCTGTGTGTATTTTTGTTGTGGATTTGTAGGGAGGTTTTTGGGACGTTTTTGCGAGGTTGTTTTTTTTTTTTTTGGTTTGGAAATGTGGGAGAGTTGGTTTTTGTGAGGGTTGAGGTTTTTTTGAAGAGGGAGTGGGGGGAAAAGAAGAAGAGAGATGGCGGCTGCGGCGTTCAAGGCAACGACGCGGAGTAGAAGGACATGCAACATACGGGGAGTGGAAGTGGAGGTGCCATCAACTCCGCACTCCAGAAACAGTAGTCCCGTACGGCGATCACGGCCGAGCAGCAGCCCTGTGAAACGGGTGCCTTCTTCTTCTTCTTCCAGACCTCGATCTAGGCCAGCCTCTCCCACCAAGCAGCAGCAATTTGCCAAGCAGAATGATCGCTTGTACAGAAGGACGCGGAGCTTTGCGGATTTGTCTTCTTCGCGTTACTTCACTGATTCCTCCTCCCTAGCTGTAGCGGAGAATCCTGGTGGTTGCCGTAGCAGCTCGGGCTTAAGATCTTCCACTCATCATTTACCTAGCGGCTCTGAGGTTAGCTTTTCTCCTTCTGTTTCCATCATTCTTTCCCTCTACCCTAATATCCTAGGAAAGTGCGTATCAATAATAATGCAGCAGTCATGCTACTCTTGAGTTCTTCGCAATTGGATCGTGACGGCTGTTTGTGGCAGAGTGAAGCAGAACCAAGGAGTATGAGGCGTTCAGATCAGAGAAGGCGTGATCACGGTTCAGATAACGAAGTTGTTGTCCATTCTTTTAAAGCATCTGTGCAACGAAATGGACATAGCAAGCATTCTTATCGACAACCAATTGGTGGCTTGAGAAGGTCCATGAGTCAGCTTGATCTCATGTCTGAGCCCAACACTCCAGTGTACTATGTAAGCTCCACATACATTCTAAACTGATATCTCATGCATGGAGTCTTCATGGTCCTGTGATGAAGGATTTTATGAATGCTAGAATATGTGTACAATCCTCTCTGATTTAGAACCTAATTTCTGCTTTCCAGAGAAAAGGAAATGTGCTCAAGGACGACTCTCTCCAAAGAGAGGATGGTAATGAGGTGCAAGTTGAAGAGAAGACCATCCGAGCAGTTCACACACACACAAAGGTTCAGACCCTCTGTTACAACTGCCTATATGATGTGTCTTCAGAAGTGTCAGCTGATTCTGTCTCAGCAGGAACTGGCCTCAAGGCAAAGGTATGTCTATGTGAAGCTTAAGTGGTTCATTGCACGCCCTTGGGTTCTTCTTTGGTGGTTTGTTGTGCATCTAGAAGGATTATGATGCCAGTAGTTTTGCTTATATGAGTACAAAGAACATGAGTGAGGATGTCTATGTCTGTATCCATACTACTGAATCTTGTGTGGCAGCTTCAAGGAAAATCAATGGAGCCACCATCACGAGAAACAGATGCCATCAAAGTGTATGATGTGACGAGGGCTGAAGTTAGACGAGCAGTAGCAGAGGCACGCAGTGAACTTAAAAAGGTAATTCTGGCTGATTACTTCCCTTTCCAACATCAAATGCTTTAGGGTTGTTGACAAGATATGGACTACTTTTACAATGGACTCAGCTTTTACAGCTGAATTTTATTTGCCAGGTTCTGTCAGATTGGTGTCCTGATGATGGTGTGTCTCTGATACAACTTCATTCTTCAGTTTTTAGATCTGTTCCAAGATGAACCCATTGAACCCATCAAACTTGATGGTACTGAACTACATGTTTATTGCTTGTCTAACAGTTTGAAAGCAAAGAGCCTTCTGCCCAAAGTTTCTCAGGAAATGGAAATTTCCAAGCAATTTCAAATGATGAATGGAAGGTTTATGCAGCCAAGCTTGAGCAGGTTTGTCTGGAACTCCACTAAATTTCAATGTTGAGAGTTCATGCCACTTGATTGGGTTAAGGTGTATGTTTTACATTACATGCTGCTGTGGGCACCAAATCAAAAAATGAGCGTCAATGGTCTCTGTTTTGTCATCAAATACCATCTGTGGTGGGTAGGTAACTTATCCCTTGAGCTTGACAATGTACTGAAAATTCTGTCTACTCATGATGATGTATTTTTTGGACACTTGCAGTCTGAGAGGAAGGTTCAGGAACTGTGTTCCCAGCTAGCTATTGAAGAGCAAAGGTGTTTTGACACTGTTAAAACTGTCAAGGAATTGCTTTTGAGACAACAAGAATGCCTACAAACTCAGCGAAGATCGTCTTTGGTTTTGAGTGTAAGTTTGTCCATCTTTCCAATTTTATGGGCTGAGCAGAAATTCTTTTGTTAGTAGACTACATCAGGAAGGAGGTCCAAGGTTTTCAAACAGTTAACAGATCTTCTGAGAATAATTCAGGCATGTATTTTCTGTTATTGCTGGCTGGAGCTAGGTTAAGGAACAGAATGTCAAAGGACATCAGCAAGCAAATAGCCAGAAATTTCATCCCTGAACTGCTGTAAGAACTAAGTCAATGCATTGATGTCTACCAGTTGCATGGCTCAAAACAGCAGGGTCTTGTGGATTCTTTGTTTTCAGGATGATAAGGATATTATGAGAGAGTCATTGGATGTGGAAGCACAGCGTTACTTCGAAGATTGTGTTTCCATTGAAAAGTTGGAGTCAGTAGGGGTAGACTGCCTTATGGTTTCTCAAGAAAGGGATGTTCTGTCTACTGAGAATGAGGAGCCATTCGACTGGCCAGTTGAGACAGACTCAGACTCTGTCCTTTGCCATGCTGACAGACAAGAAGTTCCTCAAAGACCAGACCATTGGAGGAAATCAAGTAGTCAGAACTTTGGTGAATCTTTACTTGTTGGAAAGGCAGCTGGGAAGACCAAAGACTGTGTGCCTCTAGATGATGAGGGAATGTGTCTGCCTTGGCTAGAGTGGGAGCCAGAAGTTGATACTCTCAACCGCAAAGAACAAGTTGAGAAGGTAAGCTGTTTCAACCACTTCTTTTTTTTCTGGCTGCGTTCTCACAATATTGCTTCAACTTGGACCACCCAAGCTGTTCTGGTTGGAAAGTTATGCTTCCAAGTGAAATTGATATTTTTCTCAGGGATCAGGGATCATATCAGCTTTAGACAGGCAGAGTGTTGCTGCAGAACTCATTGCAGCCAGTGGGGATCATTTCCCTTGACTGCAAGTCCTGATTATTTTGCAGGCTGCAGCAGACTTGACAGAGTGGAAGAAGGCATGGGCTTGGAAGTCAGTGAAGTGGGGCAAAAGTGTGAAGCGAGAAAGAGGTAAGGATGAAGGTGCTGTGAATGTTGATGAATTTTTGTTTGAGAGGTTCCAGTTAAGGCAAAGGATTACACAGGGAAGAGTTAATCTCTGTGGGGGAAAGAGGTGATGGGTTCTTTTTTCATTTTGGAACTTGTCTCTTTTTTTTGCATTATTATCCTACCATCAAAGTGACTGGAATCGTGCCATTTTGCTGTGACTAAAATTCACATTCTGGCTGCATTTAAGACCAACATCTTGTTGATGTTGAATGTAGTGGAGAAATCTGCCGGTCAGGGGTATTGAGAACTTCTATCTAAAGTGGTGTCCTGGATACTGAGGACACCACTTTAATTCATAGAACTTCACTTTAAAACAACAGAAGTTGATATATGTGAAATAATTCTAGGTAGTGTAATCTGGTGATGTCACATAGCCTACACCTGTGGTCTGCATTGGGTATTATTGTTTGATATGAGATATGTTACCATGACATCTATTAGATTTGTCTAATAGTTTTGGCTTTATATCTACTGGAACTTCACATTATCATGTCTCGTTTCCAACTGGCATGTTAGATTGTGCTCAAATAGATTTGGCAGTTGGATGTTTTGTGAGGTCTCTCATAGAGTACTTTGCCTCAAGTAGCCCATACCCTGTCTGTCATTTCAACAGTGGCTGGGGTAAGATATTTGGTTAGGTAATAGATGGCTATTTGATTAGGAAAATCTGGCTGAAGCATTTCGCTCCAGAGCTATAATGTAACTGCATTTTTCCGACATTATGTGACCCAGCACCCACTGATGGTTTAGGTTGTATTGGAACAGATTATGATTCAGCAGTTGAGAATGAAAGTATGAAGGAGATGTGTTCACTATGTAGCTATGGAAGTGGTGTTGAAATGCGCTGTCACTCCAAAATTAATTGTTTCAACATGTTGGTGCTAAAACATATAGCAACATATTGTACATTAAACTGTTCCATATTACAAACAGATGGATGAGTTTCTTTTCTGCAAACATGTGACTTTACATCATAAAGACTTATGTTGTTGGTGTAAGTATAAACTTTTTACCCAACAACTATCCTTCCAAAACCTTTTTTTTGTAATTTAATTCCACTTCCAAGATTGAAAACCATTCAAAATTTAATGTTTTTTGCAACTGATGTCTAGAAATTTTCCATATTATGTTCATCAAATCTTATTCATGGAGATTATTCTTAATTCAACCAAATTTCCTCATAAATTTGAGTTTTAATTGTAATGAATTTTTATTAAAAAAATGTTCAGTGTGCAATAACTTTTCCATCATTCTTCAAAACATTGTGAAACCAGTTGGATACAACCCTTCTTCATTCAGGGCTTTCCAAGAATATTGAAAGCATGATGAGGTGTTATGGTTTGGGAGATTTCAACATGTCAAATAAACAAAAGAAATAAATAACCTTCTTTCATAATTAAAAAATATGGTGTAAACAAAATATAAAATTCCATTCAATTGCATTAGGCATTAGGGTGAACTATTTATATTGCTAATAATTCATACAAATTTGTTACTATATGGACATAGACATTGTTAGGAATCTTTTATTTGGGTGTATTCATGATTGTGGTACCAAAAAAGATTGAGTCTTTTATTTGGGTGTATTCATGACTATGGTACCAAAAAAGATTGACTTGTATTTAAAGAATAGTAAAGGATAATTTTTGATTTTTGTTTATTTTATATTATTATAGTTGTATTGGATTGTTGTATGCCAATAGATCAAATGATGTTTTGTTAGATTAATAAAAATATTTTAAAATGATTTGCATAGTATGTAAATGTCAGTTTGAATCTTATAAACTAACTATATCAAATGTTTAAATTGCAATGTTTTTTTAAAGGAATCAAAATGAATGTAGAAAGTCATACAACTGATTTCAAGCTTTTTTACAATAAAAACATGCCCCTTTCTATGAAAGTACATGTTCATTAGATGAACTTGATGAAAACCAAATTATACAAAAATTTCAATTTTTTTTGAAATTTTGAAAGAAAGGGCTGCAAGGAAAAAATACTCATTTTTTTAACCATTTGATAAAAAATTATAATCAATAGGTTCAAAATGTCTAGCTTGAAGTGTGAGTCACATGTGCAAGAAATAATCTTGCCAAAAAACATGTTTGGTTGTCCATTGAAATTCATTTTGGGAATTTTTGCGATTTTAGCTATAAACAAAAATATTCATGCACAATTATGTATGAATGTGAAAACTTACCATCACACACGAATTATCTTAAATTGCATTATTCAATTTTTTTTCATTTAAATTTGGTTCAAGTAAGTTTTATTTGCAAAAAATAGCCCCATAAATGTCATGTAGTCCTTTTTCCTTTGTTTGGAACCCCAACCATGAATAAGCCCATTTGTTACATATTTTCATCCTAATTATGATAAGTAAATTAAGGTAAATTAACTTAGGATTAGTTTCAATGTGAACATGATTCAAAATATTTAGTGTATGGGGTATAATTTCAAGTTGTGTGATCTCAAATCATTTTTGGTGATTTGAAATTCCAAAACACACATGTTTTGTTGTTGTAAGATTTTAATATTATATGCAAGTTTTTTTTTTGCATTTAATTTGTGTTTTTTGCATTGTGTTTTTTAGGCTTGGATTCTTGTGTTGAACCATTCAAAACATTTATATGTTGTATGTGTGTTGACCTCATTGGTTGTAGGTGTTAATGTAGGAACGTAAGACAACACACACACATAAACAATATTATTTTTATTTAGATGTGACAAATTCAACCATTTCTTATTGAACAACAAACTACTCACATCACTATAATATTAATATAATCTTTTAGCTAATGGCATGTATTGTGATCAAAAGAGTATACCAAGCAATTCACTCAACATACAAACAATTTGAAGGAATGTGCCCTGCCTACAATTGTTTTTGCAATGAATAACATATCATGGAATAGATTTGGTAGGGCATGTTCCACTTGGTAATGAATCAAACTTAATATGACTAGAGGTGATTTTGTCAAGTTTTATGAAGGCTTGTTTTGGAGAATCACTAATGTTCCTCATTGTTGATCCACATCAATACAATGTTCCCCACCATTAATCATATCACATGTCAAATTGGGAGAACCAAAAGTGGAATAAGCAAATGACCACATGTTCCACCTAAAAACAAGCTTGCAAAAATATTTGATTAAAACACCAAAATTGGTTAGAATAGCCCCATTTATATTTGGCATTTGGGCTTCTAGTAGTAAATTTCACATCCAAGATGGATGGTTTATTCATTCCCATGCCCCAACCATAAACATGAAATTGAAACTATAAAAGCTGGGAAATTAATAATAGCAAACCACCTAAACCAATCAATCAATATGGGCAATCAATAGTAGGTGTTAGCTTTTGTAAAATCTTTTGCCAACCATAACATCATGTGCAGAAATGTTTTTACTCCCCCCAAAATGGCATAATATTATTTTTTTCATTCGAAACTTGTTGTGTAATACACCAATGTGGATGCTTTTATATCAATTGTTCCCCAAATAATGTGCACATGGCCACAACAAGCAACCTATTGACATCAACGTAATAATCACTTGCAAACTTTCACCATCAACATATCTACAACAATGATCACATTTAACACACCTACCATGATAAACTAGTCAAAAATTATTATTTTTCTTGTAATAACATAAAAGTTATTTTTCTAGTGTACCTACACACACAATTATTCAGATCAATATTGCTTGCATTCAAGGCAAGGCATTTCAAAAACCAAAATGCATTATGATTTTCAAAACATCATTTTTTTGGTTTTTTTTCCTCATGATACCCAACAAATACTTGTTGAATATCACAGATTAAATTTTAAAAAAAATTATATTGATTATTATATGAGGTTACTAGAATTGGGGCAATTTTTAATTGTGTTTCATCCAACCATTTTATTTTGGTAACACCCTCCCCCTAGGGCCTTACCTACCACAACCTTTTCTCCTTTTTTGGAAACATTCAAGATGGTGGAATTGACAATTGAATTTGAACTTTGCACCCATTTCCATATTGTTGAAAAATATACTTTTGAAGGTCATGGTGGTTTGAGGAACAACATAGTTGGTAGAAAATTTATAATAACATAAAGAATTGGCCCACAAAAATTGCATTGATTTGGGCATATTGTATAAACATTAATCTCCTCCCACTTTGTACGGGAGGGACATTTTGATAAATGTTGATAGGGAATTTTGTGCCTCTTACAAGATTTCATGTTTTTTCATCCCCTTTTTTGCAAGATCACACACTTTAATACCCTTTTTTTGTGAAAACTATGATTATTCATTTGTTGGCAAACATGGACAAAAAATTTAGTTAGGTAAAGTCCTTGGAGAAAGGTTGAGTATAAGCATGAGACTTGTTGTAGCTCTTGTTTGGAGCATGTCCCTTATTTCCACACAACCCTTTTCATAAAGTTTTACACTGCATTTTAAAACTTCAAAATTTCACCCTAAAATGCATGTTTTGCAATATTTCTTTTTAGTGTGATTTGCACCAATTAAGACATGGTTCTATATTCAGATTCTGGTCATTTAAAAGAAAAAAAAACCAAAACAACATTGAAAACAAATTCATCTTTCACAAGCTTGAACATCCAATCACATGTACATACTCCCAACTTCCTTGTTTAAATACTTTTGCAACCTCTTGCAATTGATTTCAGTTAAAATACTAATAACTTAGTTTCTAATAGATGCCACAATTGATTGATGTGGGATGCTCCATAGGCATGGGGAAACACTCATAAGTCAAATAATTTTGAAATAAAAGTTACTTACTTCTCAATGTTTTAAACTTGTGAATACAATTTCATGAATTGTTGAAAATGTTTATAAACATTAACATTCATGAAATGCTTATAGTCAAATTATGCCTAATAGACTTTTCGAAATTAAAAGTTTTCAAGAACTCAAACTATTATTCTTGTAACCTTTACCCCTATCCATTTGTAGAAGGCTAAATCCCAATCTAATAATGGTATATCAAGACCAAAAAGTGATATAAAGATTAGACAATTGAAAGTTTCTAAGGTACACCTCTTAATGTTTTTGATGAAGTTTTGTTGACAACAATCCCATTTGCATGAATTTGTTATAATCACATGAAACAATAATACCTTTTGTCAACTTTGCATCAACTTGAACATGGGTACAAGATACTCTTCAAGCTTCCACAATATTAAATTATTGTAATTCATGGATAAAAAAATTAATAAAAATTTGAAAAATATTGAAAGTTGTCATTCAATAATATCTACAAAATAAGGAAAACACAACACTAGTACCCTATTTGGTCATAAAGGGGTGAGATTTATTAAAAATAGTGAAAAAAATACATTGGGTTTAAACAAGGATTGAACCCCAAATTAACACCAAATTTGACCAAATTTGAATTTCATTGTCTTTTTTTTCTTGATTACCTTGAACCAATCATTGTTGTTGTTGTGTGTATTGTAGTTATAAATACTTTCGAACCTCGTGCATTGAATCATAAGTTTTAACATTTTATACCCATAATTAATAATATTTCATTAATTAAAGGATAACAATGTTTAAAGGTTGAAAGAAAGTTTAGGAGATGGAAAAAGGTCTAAAAGGGGGTCACAGTTCACTTTATGGATGTCTTTGATATCTCTTCAGTGCAGGACATAAAATATAAGAAATAAGATGTCCTTATTTATAGTAAGATTATAAAACATATATTTTTGTGTGTGTAAGGAATCTTCTTCCAAGTGCCCTTAAAAAAAAAGGATTCATTGGTGTACTAGCCCTTTAAATTGTGCGACAAATTGTTTTCTTGCCATGAGTTAAACAACTTAAACCCCTTTGAATAACAATAAGGAAAAACATTGAACAAGTCAATGGTCTTAAATGTGACCAACATGAAAATATTGTAATGTTAGTGTTCAAAAAAAATATTTCCCATTTCCTCAAGCACAAATTCACAAGTTTTTATGCTTGTAACATGCAATGAAATACACACTATTTAAAAAGCTTTGAATAATTGCATATAAAAGAAATGATTAGTGTTTGTGGAAATTACCAATCCTTTACCTAGGCAAACTATGTTCTACAATGTTATAAGGTTGTAACATTATACCATAGTCTAGGGTCATTTCAACATTGATTAGATGGAAAAATTTTAAAATTCAATAAATTAATTAGTTTCAGGTTTGAAAATGTTATTATTTTCATGATTTATTATGATATTGTTATATGAAGAATGAAATTATTCGTATTGTATCTTGTGATAATTATGATTTTTTTCACAAAAAATCATTTCATTATTTTAAGGTTACTTAATGATGAAATTGACTTTAAGGTTTTTAAAAAAAAAACAATACAACCTTTTCTTGATAATGCAAGCTCAATTTGATAAGATTTGTTAGTTATTGTTAGTTGGAAGTAACTAGGCTAGTTGGTTAATTATTTATATTACTTAATTTAGTTGGTCTATTTTTGGTTTTGATTTTTCAGTTAGGTCTCTTTATGTTGGTGGTTTTGAAGTCTCATTACATTATTGCAAGTCGTCATGTTTTGGTTGTAAATAAGGACCTTGTGATGGATTCTTGATTTTATGTTTTGTGAATGTAAGTATCATTTTGTGATATGTTTGGTTTTCTCACAACAAATAACACATGCGATTTCCTATTTCTTAACATGATATTAAAGAAAGGTGGTGTCAAAGGCATGTGAGGCATGTTAATTAGGCAACCAAATTGAACATGCATTTCCATGAACAACTTATGTGAGCAAGAGACCATTCAAGGTGATCATTTTAATGTGTAGACCATGGAAACCAAAACCATTGGAGGGTATAAATATGTTGTGAACTTCATTAATGTCCACACAAGGAAAATATGGGTATACTTCATGAAAACAAAAAGTGAAGTGTTTAATTATTTCTGGAACGTCAAGAACATGGTTGGAAAAAAAAGATACAAACATAAAGCACCTATGGTTTAATGGAAGGAGAAAATATTTTTTCAACTATTATTTTAAGAAATATGATAGTTAGAAGAAATTTATTCATGTAATTATTCCCCACAATGGAAAGGTGTTGTTGAGAGGAAGAAATGCACATTGCAAAAATAATGCCTGCCATGTTGAATGAAACAAAAATGCCATATTACTTTTGGGTGGAAACAAGAGTGCTTATTGTGTACATCATGAACAAAACACCCACTTGTAATAATTTATGACATGACACAAAAGGAAAAGCTCATAGGCAAAAAAATGGTTGTCCCACATTTCAAAATATTTAGTTGCATTGCACATGTGAATGTCCTTGATGAAAAGAGAACCAAAATCAATCCAAAAGCTACAAAATGCATTTTCAATGGATATTTTTTTGAACAATAGGGGCCTTCCATTCATAAGTTATAAGTGAGTAAAAATGTTTTTGGTGAGATGAATAATTAATATTCATCAATGAAATAACAAAAAATGGAGAGATTAAAAATGGTGACATTTCACAATGTAAAACAACTATCATAGTCGATCAATGGACCAAAAAAACCTTTCATTAGGGGGTCAAATGGTAATCTAAGAACATGACAAACAAGATCAAGAGTACCATCCTTTAACACTACTTAGATTGAAGCCTAAGTATTAAGTGGACATTTTCATGTGGATGCAAAATTTAATGACTTTGATAACAACCTTGATGAATAATTGGGAGTTTGATCGAGTGTCAATATTGGAGTTCAAAGGCCAAGAAGTACTTTCAAAAATACTTGACAACAATATTAAAGCATTGAAATCCACACAAGTTTAATATCTTGTAGAGAATCTCAAGTATGATGAATTTACAACTTGTCACTATGCACATATGGTTAGGGTGATACAAGAGGTAAAACCCATTTGTCTTGAGTAGGTAGTTGAAAATCCTAACTAGGGCAATGCCGTGGATGAGGCAATGGTAACATTGGATGCCAATGCTATTTGGGAATCAACCTTTTGGTCCAAAGTCGAGAAAACAATTGAATGCTAATGGGTGTACAAGATCAAGCACAATGTAAATGGATTTATGAACATGTAAAATGCATGAAGTTGGTTGCTAAAAGTTATGCCCAAACTTATGGCATAGATTATGAGGAGACATATAATTCAACTGTTAGAATGGTAACAATGACAATAATCTTCACTATTGGTACAACAAAAGGCTGATCTTTATATCAAATGAATGTAACGAATGCAATTCTACATAGAGATTTGTAAAAATAAGTGTGCAAAAAAAATCATGAAGTTACATGAATCACACACAACTTAATTTGGCTCGCAAGTTAAGGAAAACCTCGTATGACTTGAAGTCTACATATAGAAGAAGTGTACCAAAAAAATCTTCAAGTTACATGAATCAAACACAACTTAATTTGGCTTGCAAGTTAAGGGAAATCTTGTATGGCTTCAAACTTGCACATTGAGTTTGGTTAAACAAGATAGGTCAATATCTTGTCATCAGTGGATTTCACTCTATGTGAAAAAGATAGGTAACAAAAGTGTAAACATAACCATTTATGTTGATAACTTCATTGTCACAAGAAATAGTGATTCAAACTTCTCTAATTTGAAAAAACTTTTGAAGCAAAACATTGAGATGAAAGACTTGCAAGAATTACATTCCTTCCTCAACATCAAGGTGATCAAATTCACATGAACATAGGTAACAACCAAAGCAAGATTACCTACAAACTAAACCCTCTCTTGAAAGGCACCTCGAATACTTCACTATGATATATATCACTACCCCTATTCACATCACGATATTGCAACCTGCAGCTCAAAGGAAATGGGGATAGAAAGATCACTTAATCTTAAACCATAGCTAAACCCTAGACCAAATAGTAAATCGCCCATTCTACTTTGCACTCATGCTTTTGTATGGAATAGTTGTAGAGTATTGTTGTGGGTGAGAATTAGTTCCACTCCTCATCTCTATATCATAACCAGCTGCCAATTCAAAGCTATTGCAATCTAAAGTCTACCTTGAATCTTCATTTCATGCTTCTTCACAGTTTGATGCTTACGCAACTGACCTCCTCATCAACAATTCAGAGTCTCATCTCCATGGGCATAGAGGTGAAACATGACTTGAAGAGACAAAACACTAGTTTGGGCACAGCTAGTAACTTCCTTGCAGCAAGAACAGTTGCTTCTGCTGGTAGACAACAGGTATGACAGTTTGGAAAATGCTTCTGAGAGCTAAGCTACTGTGTCATTTCTTTGAACCTAATCTCAGGAAAATATGTTCTACCAGAAAACAAGCATCAGAAATAGGTCAAAAAGAATAATGTAAAGTACATGTGACAGTAACAATTGCAGATCATGGAAGAAAGTACAATAAGCATTAGATACTTCGAAAAGTTCTGTGGAGTGTCTGGTCTCATGATGTTTACACAGCATATGTATGGTTCATGACCAAAAAGATCAATGCAAAATGGAGGAAGGTGGCAGTACAAAAGACCATTTATACTGCATAGTTGGACAAGATGGACAGTATGCATGTGTAAGATATTGTACAAAAGCATGTCTGTAGATGTCCAGGAAAATAACCCATAACATCTTGGCTGTGAGTACTCATCTACCTTCAAACTCTTCAACTGCATAAATGACATATATAATCCTTTCAAATCTTCACTGAAAAATTGCTTGCTCTTTTACTTTGGAAGACCATTTGCCATGTGGAAGCTGTAAATCCTCTAGAAAATCTCTTCATAAGCCAGGCACATTACCAAAACAAGGGTCAGTGTACCTTGCTTTCAATTAGAGGCATTGCATGATATGTTGCACAACACTGCCCTCAATTCCTCATTACCCAACCATCCTCTTGGTCCATCATATAAGGTCTTCTGCAAACTCTGAGCAAGTTCACAAGCCCATGACCAAGCTATGTTCCTTCCACTATGTGACCTGCAAAAATGGTGCCAGATTCGCACCAGCCAGCTAGTACATCCATGTTCAAGCACTGGCAAACCACAATACAGGGTAGACCCTTGAGGATGAGAATAAGTAGAACTTACAGGGGATGTTGCTTAAACAATTGAGAGATCCCTGTGTCAAAACTGGGAATGCACAAAAATCAACACTAAAGCAAAGCAGAAGAACCCATCAGTTTCTAGAAACAACTCCAGAAAGGGAGATCACACATACTTTATCAACTCCAAGCCAGCGTGAGTCACCTCGGAATGTGAAGGTGCTTTCAAGGCTTCCTTGGTCGCTTTCTCTATTCCATGGTCCACAAAGCACCTGCCTCAACAGCAAATTCACAAAACAAAATTTCTTTGCTCCAGAAAAGAGTATGCACTCACAATGCATCACAAACAGTAGTAACACCAGGGGATTTCCAGCTTCACTTAACCAAAAAGGACATCAAAGTCAAGTATCCCACCTAAAGGAACACAAAATACACTATCAATGCAACTTCAATTCAGTTCAATTGCAAAGACCTGGACAGCAACATCCTCACAGCTTCAATGATGACCATGCGTGACTGGTACTAATATCTCCTAAAGGTGAAGCAAAGTGAATGCATTGAACCATACCTCATAGTCTATTCCATGGACATAAATTAGGCTTGGATCAGCAGTTGAGAAAAAGAGCCCATTTATCTGTTTGAACCAGTCAGCAAGTATATGGGTGAATAGTAGAATAGTACATTCTCCCTCCAACAGTAGTGAGAGTGAAGTGGTATGATTTGCACAGAAATAAACATCCCATAAAGTGATCACTATGGGCCTTTGTCATCAGATAAGTAGCTCATACCTCGTACTTCAGGCAATTGGTCCATCTTGACCTTGCAGTCCACCTGTATTTACAGACGCAGCAAGATGAAGTGATCAATCAGTGTGTTGCATACATATGACAGCAACTGGCATACCAAAAGCCTGATTGCAAGATACTGAGCATAAGACCCTTCTTGGGGTTGTTGTTCAAACATTGCAATACCTCGAATAAAACAAGGTTGCTATAGATCAAAAGCACATCATACTCCAGGATGATTTTATGGTTATTCACTGATGCCAAAGTAATCTACCCTGATTAAACAAGGATAATTCTCACTTGTAGGTATCGTAGACCACAATGGAGCGCTCGGTACCCCCTGTAGCAACAAGTCCATCAGAGGAACTAGAAATGGCATACAATGGCTCCCCAGAAGAAGTGCCAAACAGTCGGTGCACACAACCACCTCGCTCCCCCTGCCTAATGTCCCAAATACTGACCTGCAAAATCAAGTGCCTCCTCTAAGCAATGTGAGGGGCACTCCAGAGGCAGTGCTGAGCTAGCTACAAACATTGTACTCAATAGACTTTACTTACCAGTGACCATGCTGCCTGGACTCTGCACCCAGTTTGGATGAGTAGCTTGTGATAAAGCAGTTGACAGTTCAAGGAGATTGAATTCATGTATGTAGTAGCCATTAGCACACAAACTTCAACAAAGTCCCTGAATTACCTGAGGACCTTCTGTGACTGCCAACAGTGGAGGATTGTCACTGGAGCCTGACCCATACAAAAATGTTAAGGATGTTGGATGCTGAAGTCTGTTATCCTTCACCAAGAATATCAGACCGTTAAAATTATATACAATTGCTAGTGTCCACAAATGTATTTACCTCAATGTAGCTGAAGAAAAATTTGCCACCATGCAGGTGAGTCACCAAGCTCATCTACAAAAAACTTGTTGCAGGGTATGCTATAAAAAACTTACAAAAAGAAATGAGCAAATGTGTTGAAGTAAACTGCAACTTCAGATTTAGTGATTAGATGTCACCCACATAAAAAGAAAAGACCAAAGCTTACCAAACTTACGTGCGCAAGGTGCGTACATGGATGTCTTTGTCATAAAAATCAATAGTTTTTGCCATGCCCCTTGCAACTGCTGCCTGCATCATGATGCATCGTAGCCACTAGTTACTTTGGTTGGCATGCCCTACAGCAACACTCTGTGTAACATTCATGAACTGGTAAATCATTCAAGCAGCATTCCTGACAGATCTTACCCATACTTCAAGCCATCATGCATTCAGCACATGAATTAAGCAATGATTGTTAATCTTGAGGAACATACTCCAGAACTTTGCCAAATACATACCAAACCCAGATGGCTCTGGCTGAACACAATGCCAGCCCACCAGCCTTCACCCATCCCTGCATCCTGAGGACCTGCTGTGTATGAGGCTCCTGCAGTGTTGTGAAACAACAAAGGTTGAATTCCTACATTGAGGTCCATGGCTACTTGTCTCCCTCAACTTTAATTTAGAATACTAAAACATTGTCTAAAAATCTTCATCTTTACTTACAATCAAGCCACTCCCACTAAATAGACAGGTTTTCAGACACATAAGAGATGGTACCTCTGCTGGTGGTGGAGTCAAGGCAGGTGACAACCAGGTGGCCATTTGAGTCAACTGAGCCTAGTAAGACCCCTCCATCATCTACACTCACCAAGGTCAATGAATGATACTACCAAAAAAGAAGATCTCTGAAGATGTGGTTTGAATATTCTGAATATGCTCACAATTCTGTATCCATATGACTTAGCAATATGCAACCCAAATGTCATTTGATAAAAACATTTGAGCAATGATTCATCGTCTGTGAAGTTCAGACTATATAAGACTCCCAACAACAATCATGTTTCATATTTCATGCAAAATGTTCAATGTCTTGACGCAGAGCCTGCAATGACAAATTCCATACTGAAAATGTTACAAATGGTGCTCACTCTGAGATGCAGACAGAGCAATGCTCTGTATCTCAGCCCGATGAGGACACTGCTGCAACTGCCATGCATCTGCTACCTGGAATCAAAGTTTGAAAACTCATGTTAATGTGAAATAGGGTTAGCGTCAACCATGCAAGTTCACTGCCAAATTCTGCAGTGCAAACAAGAGCTCCTACTCTCTCAAGAATCAGGCCCCAACATCAAGACCCCAAAATTACAACATCTCCAAGAAAGTGATATTCTTGTCAAATTGCCAAAGAGCACATATTTGTTAAAAGACATAGCTGCCATAAAAAGATTGGCACAGCAATGGTCTTCAATGTTCAAAGACTTTTCAAAAGTCTAGCTTACTATCTGCTATGAGTGCCAATTCCAAAATTTCAAATGACTAACAGTTCTGCAATTTAACATGTCTGCATTCCTGGCATTGATCTAGAGCACATAAGTTGATAGAAAGGAGGTGCCATACTTGGCCATCAACAGGAATCAGCATGTCCTCCTTGCCTGCCTCAACAGTGGTCTCTCTGAGCTCAATCTGTATGCAAGCAAATTCCTTAAGAACTGAAAACAGAATCCAACATATCTCTAAAATAGTCATTAATCAGGATACCCATCACTAAGTGGACTACCAAAAATTTGAACTATACAGTATGTGTCTTATCTGCTTTCAAGAGATGGAGATGATGAATTCAGTCATGGCATCAAAAACTACCAGATAACACAATAAGAAAGATTTTATACCTTGATGCCATATACATGCACTCCAGATGCAATATATATAGTGCAATCCTCCCCATTCTCTGCAACCTGCACCCCCCAAATGACCCAAAAAACCCACTCAACCTTCACAAGTTCTTTACCTTACCCAGTGACAACTACCCTAACATCAATGAATAAATAACTCATGCACAAGAGGGGAAATGTCGAGAGGCCCATCATGTCTTTTGAACCATGTCTTCATGCCAGTTACCCTAATGGCACATCACCACCGGAGAAATGAACTCAGCTTGACCAGAAAGCGAGGTAGGTGGTACAATTGGTGAGGGTGCTCGTGGCGAACAGGATCCCCTTCTGTGCACAGAAACTGCAACAAATCCACCACCCAATTCCTAGTGTTTGTGTTTAGGGTCTTCTTACATTTGTTGCAACACGACGGGAGTGGGAAGAGGCTGGTGACACGTGATGGAGAAGCTCGGATGGCAGCGCAGCTCGCTGCAAGGTGCGTACTCGCACCATTTGCCCCACAGTTTTCAGAACTGGATCAGAAAGAAAGGATCCAGTTTGTATGGCGGGCTTTCCGGTACCAAGGGAGTGCGTGGTGGGGTGGTCCACTGTTAGGGTACCCCCTCTGCGTGAAACATTCTAGGGTTAATTCACGAAACACTTTCACAGGGTTGCTTGAAATAGTTTTGGTCTACATGAATTTTAAAAAAAAGGTTTCCCAATTAAATATTTTTGGGTCTACATGAAACAAAATTTTAAGGTTTCCCAATGAATTACTTTTGGGATCTTACTACATGAAACAATTTCAAAGGTTTCCAATGAAATACTCTTGGGGTCTTGTTAGTACTAGTAGTAGTGCTATACTACATGAAACAATTTAAAGGTTGCAATGGAATATTTTGGGGGTCTGGACAAAACAATTAATTTCAAGGTTTCGATGAGATATTTGTGTGTCTATGTGAAAACAATTTCAAAGGTTGCAATGAATTTTTTTGGGGTCTACATGAAAGAATTTCAAGGTCGTGATGATTTTTTCCTTTTTTGGGGGCTCTACAAAGAAGCAATTTCTATGTAAACTGTAGAACTACTGCATTAAACCCTAAGAAATGTTCCATGCGTTTAAGCCTTAATAATTTGGCTCCATGCGAAAAAGCCTTAAAAGGTGTTTCATACAAATGGGAAAGTTTTATTTCATGTGAAAACCTCAATATCGACCCGGGCCTGCATTATTAGAGAGCCACCATTTGTTTGTGGATTTTCATCAAGATTTTATTATTTATTTATTATTATTATTTTTTGGGGGGGCCTTGGCTACCAAGACAAGGATATTGTGTTTAGATTCATTATAAAGTTTGGTAGCTTAAGGGCTTTTGGCCCTTAGGTAATAATAGGTCTACTTTTATATGAGGATTTTTGAAAGACAATATTTTGGCTTGTGTTGAGACTTGAGATTAGTTATAGAGTTATAATAATATCTTGAAGGATTTTGGTTTCTTTTAGAGGATTTTTTGAAGATTAATATATTTTTGCATGGTGAAATATTTGAGTTTTCATAATTCTTCTTTTGCCTTAAAATACATTTTAATGTAAATGGTAAGACCACAATGTACGGGGTATTGCCCAAGGCTGCAGGCATTATTGGAATAAGGGTTTGTGTGAGGCAGAACTGAGGTGGGTGCGATTCCAGTAATGCCTGAAGCTAAGGGTGTTACATGGCACTAAAATCGACAGATTAAAAAAACAAGAAAAGAATTCCTTTGATATTTGCTGGGTATCACAGTCAAAAAAACAGTAAAAAACTGACATGGGGCATTTGGGAAAATGAAATGCCCATGAGCACTGGATTGTGGGTTTTAAGGTGTCCCCAAACTAGGGTAGACTGGCCCATCACTGATCACCTGCTTATGATCGAACATTTATTTATATTTTCATCATATGAGTAATTTAAAATGTTATGGGAGCGCTACCTCAAGCTTTAGAAATCATTTTTTAAGTGCACATGAAAAGAAATAATGAAAAAATAACAAGAAGAAAAATAAGCTTTTCAACTTACAAAACATGTTTTTTTTGTTTTTTTTTCTCTTTGGACCCCTCTTACTTTCAAACCTCATAACTTTTTTATTTTTTATCCATTTTAGATGATTTAAAGTGCTATAAGAGTGTCACCTGAAGTTCTACAAATCGTCTCTGAACTCCAATGGCAACAGAGTAACATACGAGGAATTTTTTGAATGTTTGAAAATCGGCTTTGGTACTGTTTGGTGGTTTGTTTTTTTTGAGTTCTTAATTCTCTTTACTTTGGGGACTGTAACTTTCTCATTTCTAATCTGTTTCAGACGATTGTTAATGTGTCAGATGATGCGCCAAGAAGAGGGGTTCAAGTTTTGTTTGAACACCAGAAACAATGGAGCCCTCCCTTTGGATCCAGCCTGCCCCGAGCGCTTAAGTGTTTGGTCACCAGTCTGTCTAAACCTACACTAGGAAATTTCTCCAGGGTTTTTACGAATCGTAAGAACCGCCCTGATGAAACATGAAGGCCACAAAATTTCCAGGTCTTGAAGTCCAGGTTCCCGGGCAGTATAGTCAAGCCGAATTTTTTTCCCAGGTCTTGAAGTCCAGGTCCCTGGCAGGGTAGATGAGCCCGAGCAAGCCCCCGGTCAGACAGACGTTGTGGGAAGGGGAATACGAAGGCGCCGCGTAGTGTGGATCACATTCTTCAACTCCCCCTTTGGTGTCTTGTTCTTCTTCACAACAACAACGCACGCACGCACGCACGCACGCGAGCAAAATTTCACATCGCAACAGACACACCTCTCACGTAGCAGAAGAGCAACAACGCACGGGAAGCCAATTGTTTTTTTTGCTGGCTCTCTCTAGGCCTCTTCAATTGCCCCAAGCTTGTCTTCTGCGACCACACTGTTCCAGTCGCCTACTTAGAGATATTGCTGCCTTCTTCAGGAGATCGTCCGTCCGTCCGTCCGTCCTTTCGGCGGAAGCTATCATCGGAAAGGAGAATAGGTAAAGCAAGGACCATGGCTCCCAAGGACGTCGACACTGCCTCGTTTGTCTTCTGTTCCCACTGGTATGTACCCCCCGATGTGCATCACATACAAAACCTTGGCACAGCCGGCATAAGCTTTTCCTATATTCGATTGTCTTTTTGTGTTTTTCTGGATTTCTGGGGTCTTTGTAGGTTTCCTTAGAAGCCTAATTTGCATCCGGTTGCGTATTCCTGGTGTTCTCCCTCTGTTTTTTCTTTTTGGTCTAAGGGCTTGGAATATCTCGAGGATCGGAGGATTGTGTTTTTTGACCTTTTGCATCCGTCGTGGTATTGAGAATTTCTTGAACTTCCAAGTAGTTTTTTACCTTATGATCCAGAAAAAATATGGCCGGCCCAACAACGTCTATTTGCAATCTTGAGGTGCAAAACAAAAAAATTGGGAACGGGTGTACATGTGCACCACAACAGTTTAGTGCATCACTGTGTGGAGGAGCATGTGGATTCTCATATTGAAATTGCAAGTTCATGGGGGCCAGAGATTAGTAGTTAGTGTCAAGCATAATAGCTATAGACTGCATGCCATTTATACTCACAAGTCGGAAAGCTAATTTTGTACAGGGTATAGGATACAAGCTGCAATGTATGTTGGCGACTGTTGTCATTTCAGCTTATCTTCTCTTAAAAGTCTTGAATGACTGCCTGAGCCTTCTGTCTCTCATGAGTAACCCCCCTCTTGGTTGGTGATGAGTTAGGTTAGGTTAGATTGTGTGCAGATCTGTGGTCCTCCATTGCTTTGTGTAAAACCTCCATTGTGCAGATGTGAGTGATGGAGTTGGGATCTGTTTTCAAAATTTTCTTTTGATGGAGGAACAAGCTGCTTATTTTGTGGTTTAGTGAAGTCTCTGAGGTTACAGGACAAATGAGGATGTGCATCAAGCAGTTTCTCTGAATCAAGCATCTCTAATTCAAGTCTGTATGTTTGCCAATTGTGTGTTGCCACCTCTCACTATAATAGGACTGTAGAGATTTGGAGAACATCTTTCAGTCCATCAAAAAGATTGGTGCATGGTGGATACATATGTCTTCATGTTCCTATCTGATCATCAGTTTCTGGCCATGAACTCAGACATCGGATGACCTAGGGCAAGCCATATTTTCAAATCTGTGTCTGTTTTCTTACCAAAATACACACAGGGCTTAGTGGGTGGTTTGATGTTATGGGATGTATATGACAGGCTTGCATGAGGACATGTTGGTGAGGGTTTTCCACCAGGCACCAGATGGTCTTGGCCAAATCGTATTATAAGATTTATGTTTATCTTGTTACAGAAACACACATGGGGCTTAGTGAGTTGTTTCATGTTGTCAGTTGCTAGAGAACGTCCATGAGAGATTGTATTAGGACATGTTGGTGATGCTCTACACTAGGGTACCTTGGCAGTTGCCATTATTCACACTGTGATGATTGGTGGCAGTGAGAGGGATGTGCCAACAGCCAACTTTAATCTGCATTCTTTGCATTGCAAGCGCAACTTGGAGCGCTGCAGTGTATGTGGAGAAATGGTGGCCCGCACTCGTGCAGATGAGCATTTCAATGAGCTGCATGCCCTTGTTAATTTCTTCCCCTCCACCCCTCCTTCCCCTCTCTGTAATCTTTATTTGCTCTGTTTGTACTCACATCATGCATCCAAGGATCACAGTACAGGAAACTTTACACCCATGGGTCAGCTGTGTTCTATTCAGGGCTAGATCTTTAGTTGAGATTGAGTTTGTGCTTCTAAGGTGGTTGCAGAGCAACAAGTGAGCTTACTACCAATGGTTTTGGGCAGAGTCTACATGCAGTTTTTGTCTATTGATGAGTATGGCCATATGTGTATTTTTCAGCATCCATACATTGACACTTTAAAATTTTGATATTAGTGTACAAATATAGATACATGAGAGACTCATGTGTGAGTCAATGTATGATGTTGTCTGGTTAACTGTTCACTCATGTCCAGGTTCCATGCTCTAAATGTGGAGCTGGCATAGAACGGGAATTGTTGTATATTCATGAGAATGAAAAATGCCCACAGCGGATGGTGGCATGTGTTTATTGTGATTTCCCAGTATCTGCTGCTGACCTGCATGCCCACTCTGTGCGTTCATCTGCCCTTTCCTTGACAACATGTTCTAAAGAAATACATAGGATGCTGTAAGTAGCAAGATGTTATATGGCAACTCCTAGCTCTAGAGCCATTGACATAGGACGTATGCAAGATCTTTTCACTTCTAAGTTTGGACATTACAGCAAGGATATAGAGTGATCCTTTCCTTTTTCTCTTGAAATCTCAGACATGCAATAACCAGTGTGAGGCCCTGGTTATTTTGTTGCACAAGCTCTCTTGTAATTAGCATACTACAGAAACCCCAACTTTTGATAATCATGGGTGTATCCTTTGATTTTGTGCTGTTTCACAAATAGATATGGGGATGCTTTACTGATTTCCATAGTTATTCTAGAAAATACCATGTAGCTGGCCAGGTTTATTGCTGCAAAAGTTGCTATTGTGTTCAGACCACAAGGACTCTCATTATGGATCTCTTGTTCAGGCTAATTGCTTGGAATAGCAGGATTTTTCCAAGAGAATATTTTCTGCTTCATTTGCCAATTGCATGTTTCTTCCTTGCAGTTGATACGATCTACATACTGATCTGTCAATCTTTTGCCACAGGACCATTGTGGAAGTCGAACTGAGATGTGCATACCATGTGGGAAGTATGTGAGACTTCGAGAGAAGATTGCCCATGACTTGCAATTTCATGGTGAAATTTCTGGAAATGAGGATTCTACAAGGTTTGTTTTCATCTCTTCCTTAAACTTCCTTCAGGATGTCAGAACTTATTGCATCTGGTGTTAACAATAATGGAACCTGAGGCTTTGGGGTGACTGTTCTAGACACCCACTGAGACACAATCTGCAAAATCCCACTAGCAAAGTAAAGCCAAAACTAAATGTTTGCCTTGAGCAGCAACTGCAAGTTTATGTTCTGACCAGATTATGCCTTGCATTTTCAGGGAGTGTATTACTGGACCTGGCAGCCTTGCTTATTTGGAAGTTCCACCACAGTCAGCACCCTCTCGGACCTCTCCACCTTCAACCTCTCGGCATAAACTGCTTTTCACCTTTGCCATCACTGGATTTGCAATTGTGATTGGTACATATGTACTTCAAAGGCGGGGACCAAACCAGTGACATCAGTAACAACAACCATCTGGAAGGACATTGGTTGTTGTTGGATTGATGGGACTCTTTTAGACAATCCTCCCACTTCTGTCTGCTGACTTCAAAGCTATGCTGACTGGCGTCAGAGAGAATAAGAAGCCTGTCTATACTTTTGCTGGGCACTGTACATAAATTGGGCTTTGTTGAGGAGCCAACAAGCCTTCTTCCATGTAGCAGAATTCTTTTGTGGAAGAATTAGATTGGTCTTCATCACATGGTGAGCAAAAGGGGACCATGTTGAGGATGCCAGCAGTATTAACCTCATGTCTCAAGGTGCAGAGGTGCGTGCAATGTAGCACATTTGCTCTGGATGTTCAGTCACATAGGTGGTTTAGAAAGTTGTATCTTATTGACTGTAGAACCCATGCATGTGTGTACATGTACATGGTAGGCAGAGATTCCAGCTTCATCTGAGTTATGTGGCTGTCAATTCTTACCATCCCACAAGTGTAGAGACTTGTACTTCATGCTTCATCTATTTAAACAGATGAAGTTTCCAAGCACAGTGCATTCACAAAAAGGGTACAAGGAGTCTTACTGCAAGCTGCATGGTGTTTTGAACTTCTCTTTTCTGTGCAGTGGTTGAATATTCAAAGCTGTAGTCTATGACCATACTCCAGCCATAGTTTATGACCATATTAAAGAGATGAGTTTATGACCATATTAAAGGGATGCAATTGCTATGCACCATCTTTGCTTCCTTGATGGTGCTCTCTGACAGAGTTGTACTTTGCCGATATAGGTCTTAAACCCTAAGGACAATTGGTGAAAGCACTTCAATGTAGTCCAAAAGATTAGAGCCCCAGAAGTGGCTTTGACCTTTTACATCATATGCTTGGCAATGCAAGAAGCAAGGGTGTTCAAATTTGTGCCTTCACCTTTCACATAAGCTATGATCTTGTTTGTGAACTTTGATAGTCAGTCGAAACATACTTTACATGTTTTGCTAATGTTGTTTTAGAGGTGTTGGGAACCTCAAACAACCTTAACAACATGGCAACTGTAAACCCACTCATCATTAATGATATGAGCAAATGTGTCAAATTTCATTTTGGACATCCAGAGGTCCATAGCACTAATGGTTGTTGCATAATGTGTAATGGTTGGTAGCACATACAACTCCATCACTTTAGTCATCATAGTTGGGATATGCACCTTGACACCTTGCTTGAGTGTCAAAATCTGACCTTATGACATTGCTACATCTTGAAGTCACAATCAAGGATTTACAACCACTAAGATTGGCATATACCCCTTAAGCAATCAACGACACCAAATCTTCTATGAACCCTTATTGACAAGGGTCATTGGGCTTGTAAAAGGTTTTGGCTAAAAAAAACTTGAGAATTGTTGTAGGAGTCATGTCTTTCTTTTTTTTCCCCTTTTCGACCAACCACCTTTAGCTTAATATGTCAACTTCTTTTTCTCTTTTTACCAAACTAGAACAACTTAATGCTCATAAGTAACATGTTTTTTCATGCTTGTGATGCTATGTGAAGGATTGTAATAAACAATATCTTTCTTGGATTGTTTCATGTTGTTGCTATTGGAAATTGACCTATGGGTGACATGTGATGCACCTCATACTATGAAAATTTTGTATATAGATTGTTGCAAGTCAGTTGTTGAGTAGAAAGAATGCCCAAGGAGGTGTGATTTGGTTGTATGATGCCAAAACCTCTAGTTTTTTTACAATTCTACAAATTGAAGATCTCAAAATGCTTTTCATTTGGCATTGACCTCCTTACTCACTAGCTTTACGATGTGTGTTTGTCCACAATGATAATAGGTGGTTACATTGTTTTGTTAGTGATATTCGTGACAATAAGTTTTTCCATCTCCCCATGACATGCTTCATAATCAGTATTATATTGAGTATTGAAGTCCATAGACCTAGAGTGAAAAGTGAAAATTGAAGACATGAAATCTCCTGAAACCCTCAAGAGATGAAACTTCACAAAACTTTGAAGATCCAAAATTTTTATTTTATGCCTATGATTACAAAGATGCTGATGGCAATGAAAAAACTCACAACAATAAATCAACCACTAGATAAGTAGTGTGATGATGACGACATAGATAAACATCTTCATTCAAGTTATATTGTTCACAACTTGTGACATGTAGATTGAAAACCAAAATACCAAAGTAAATAGAATGAAACTTGGAGTGAAAAGTTTAATGACATACACAATTTGGGGCTTTAGCAAGAAGCTTCTGTAATAGAAGCTAGAAAAGAAGTGTTAAAAATCAAAAAAATGTGATACCGTCCAAGGGAAATGAGTTTTTATGTATTTTATGAAATACATGAAATATAGAGATATGTTTTGATATGCTATGAAAAAATAATATTAAGAGAATATTTTATTAAATAAAAATATCCTTATTTTATTCTAAGATAATTTCATAATTCAATTATAAGAACTTTATTTATGTTTAAGTAAATTATATATATTTTTTGATATGTTGCATCTTAAATTCTTTTGCATGTCATTTGAAAAAAATAAAAATCTTTTGGGGTATGATAATTGAAAAACCATATAACTCTCAACATCAAAACACAAATCATACAAGTGTGAAAAAATGATTGATATTAGAGTCTAGGTGTTTACAATAAACCTTTGGGATCAAGTACACATTATGGTATTTAAACCTTAAAACCAAGCTAGTTTGGATGTTCATTGATTTTTGCAAAACAATATATTGGTATTGGACTAAGACTAGACTAAACAAATACCATGTTATTTAGATATTTAGTATGAATATTAAGCCCATCAAGCTAATACCAAGGCTAACATGTATATCAAATCAACACTCGTGTGGTTCTATTAATGCCCCTTGGATAAAATCATAAAGTTATTTTGTCATGTTCTATAATTCCTATCATATGGTCTTGTGGTTCATCAATAATCATGGAAAATCAAACAATATTAATGTGTTCAAGTACATTCACATTTTATTGATTAAAATTCATAAAATACAACAAGTGAACAAACCCCCAACTAAGGCCATTGTCCCAACTTGTAAATATGTCCTTATGACACCATTCTTTGATAACATGTTTATCATAAACCATTGTTAGGTTTTGAAATCTTAGATTTTTTTTAATGGCTTGCCGAGGGATAAGGCTTGCTTCAACAATAGTGAACCAAAAATGTGTAATCAATTCATTCCCATAGTAAAGGCCATCAAACTTGTGAATGTAGCCCTTTCCCAAAGGATGTAAAAAATAAAGCAACACATGGTGTCAAGGGGTTGATTTGGGAAATATAACCCTAAACAAATATCGAGTAAAGGCATAGGGGGTGAAAGCATGCTTAGGTGGTTCAAAAGTGGCTTTTGAGAGTACATAATTTAACATTAACAATTTTTTTTGTGCAATTTTAACAATTATCAAACCATAAATCTTATAATTATCCCCTATGTTTTTAATCATAAATATTAATAAGCCAACCTATGAATATCCTTAAACATGTGATTGATGAAAAAATCCATGCAAAAAATAATTTTTTAAAATGTGAAATGAATTATCTAGGATAAAATTTGCGGCAATTGCATCATTTATTTTTTTTAAAATTAAAAATATACATATTAGGAAAGTTTCAATGCACTTCACTAATAATTCTTCATTTGATGGTGTTTTATTTATATTTTTAATTTTGAAACTACTTTGACATTTTTTTAAGTCCACATTTTTCATTTTTTTTATGTGACAGATGTAGTGTTGTCATTTCAAAAGTCCATTTATGAATCCATAATCTTTTTAGAATTCATCCAAAAAATTTCCAATGATTCTCATTAAAGCCTATGACAACATGAATAATTAAAGAAATGATAATGTCAATTTTGAATATGGCTTTCAATTTTACATTTGTATGTAATCCCAAAAAATTATAAGTGTGATAGTCCAAAATGTCCACCTATTCATGTTTTCACCCTAGGGCACAAACATACTAATAGAACATTTTTTAAAAAACATTTTCTTCATTTAGTTGTTGTGTTCAAGTTATGAACAATCCTATTGTTGTTCACTCAACCAAATTTATATCACAACATCACAATTATATTTTTTGGGAAGTAGATTGGTGGCATTTGATTCAATGTGATTTGAAAGGTGACCTATTAGCCAGTCGCCTACACATTTGCCATTTAGTTTAGAGATACATTTGCAAAACATTTTAATCTTCATTAATTGGGTGTGGCAATGCAAGGCAGGTGTGAAATGGTGGTCCTTGAGGTTTGCATTATGTTGGATTTGCATTCAAATTGAATGGTATTATAAGTAAATGTCCATAATCCTTTCAATTTTGTATCACGAACAACCATTTTTTAAGAGTTACGATTTTTTATCAATATTTTTGATCAATTTTTCCCATTTGTTTGATGATTTTATGCATGCCTATCCTCACAATATTTTTCATAAGCTATTTGACACAAGGATTTCATAGTCATTTCATCCAAATTTGGTACATGACAAGGGGATCCTTTGGGCGGAATGTTGTTTGCCTTAACACATCTTCATGTTTTTTGCTTTACTGCAATAAACTCTACTTGTGTTTTTCCTTCATTTGTTGATGATACACATATTTTTGGTCTTGCATTAGATGTGGTACTTGCCTTTTTATGATTACATGCAAAGTTTGCAACATTAAGACTTTCCACTTAGTTGGCAAAGTGTCTAGCTTGGTTTCCAGAATGATTAAGCTTGTCCATATCACTTCCTTTAGTTTTTTTACACTCAATACAAGTTTTTGTAGTTTAGGTGCAATAGTTTGATTTATGTTGTGGGTCCCTTAGGCTATTTTACATTCAATACAAGTTTTTGTATTTTAGGTGTAGTAGTGGAATCTATGCCATTTGTTGGATCATTTAGGTGTTTTTACATTCAATACAAGTTTTTGTATTTTAAGTGTAGTAGTGGGTTCTATGCCATTTGTTGAATCATTTAGGTGTTTTTACATTCAATACAAGTTTTTGTATTTTAAGTGTAGTAGTGGGTTTTATGCCATTTGTTGAATCCTTTGTTGTAAAGGTGTTTTAGGAGGATTTCAACACCATAACTAGCTTCCTTATGATTGTAGATCCATACCTAGCCTTTATGATGCTTTCACTATGTTATTCCCAATGCCCAAGCTATTAATTGATTTCCAAGTATTTTATAACATTACATTGTGTTTGATTTGTGTATCATGGTTATGTTGGAAAAATTATTGTGTGCCAGATCTTTTGGCATTATGGTGGGTCATTTGGTTCATTGTTAGGTCATTTTACTTACTTTTTAAGGGGGGCTTAGCCTTCCTTTAGTGGTTCAACTTATTACCCATGTTTTTTTTGGGATGTTGGGCTTTGATTGTTCTTGCATTTGTCACTTGTTTCCAATGGGATCATCACCCTATTTTTCTCAATGTGGTGGCACATGTTGAGATTAACATTTTCCCTTTTAGTTGGCATTACATGATACCTAAGCTTTACCACCCTAGATTGTTTGTTTTCAAGTCCCCCCATTTGAAAGTCTTATGGTATAATCATATCCTTACTTATAGATTTATTTGACAGATTATTTACATGACCATGAATTTGCCACATTTTTAGTAGATGTTCCTTTGGACGCCATAGGAGCACATATTTGATCTTGTGTAAGTGCAATTGCGAGTGTTTGATTATTAGCCATGTTACCACATTTACATTTCAATTTTTTTTTATTCATTTAATAATGTTATGTACATACCTTGGATTGTCACATTGTATAGTTGCACATCTTTCACATTGTTAATGTGTACATACCATTGATGATTTGGGTATTCATTTGTTTCAATGCTTGTGCGAAAATGTACGCACTATAGCCCATGATACTCTTTGGGGTATCGTCATAACTATTATTTTGGAAAGTGAAACACACATACAAAAAGAGATTTCCCACCTTTATCCTACCACGTTCAATGGTGAATCAATATTCTTATCACCAGAGATCGTTTTCGAACCTTAACAAATGTTGTCATAGCTTATTTGACTCACTTATATATGGTACATTGTGTCATAAATGCCAACACCATAGAGTTCATTCATATGAATGTTCATCCATGACTTGTAATTAATTTGTACCTAACTCTTAATTTAGTTTTAATTTAGTTTTAGTTAGCTTTTAGTTAGTTTCAAGTTAATTTTTAGTTCACGTGTAGTTATTTTTTAGTTCACTTTTAATTAATTTTTAGTTAAATCTTAATTAATTTCTAGTTAACTTTCATTTAACTCATAATTAAATATCAATTCATTACTAGTTCATTTTTAGTTAACGCATAGTTCATTATTAGTTTTCACATGAATGGACATGGGTCACACATAGCTTGGAAGTTTTTTTAGAAGTTTTTTTGAGCTAAGTGCCCAATGGGTGTAAATAAAGGTAGAATCCCACATTTTCAATCTATTTAACACTAATTTTGGGTATGTATCTTTGCCATGATCTTAATATATTCTTGTTATATTTTTGTAATAAGTCCTTTTACATTCATATCACGCACACATCGTGTTTTTGTTTTTGATTTTCTTATTCCATGACTTTAATTTAAAACTAGGCTTGCTTTTGTCCATGTGGTTTGGAAATCTTGTTGTTTAATTCTTTTCATGCATGTGACACATTGTGCATCATTCACGATAGCGCATGTGATGACCATTGCTGGTTAAGAAGACATAATCATATGCAAAACATACATGATGAAATGATTTTATTCCCTTTGTCATAGAGATTTATGGTTGTTTTCATTCTTGTTTTGATTTCTTTTTGACTTTTTGTGCTCAAACCATTATAGCCCATCACTAGTGGTCCGCTTTAATTCCCATAATGCATATTTTTATTATTGACAAGGTGTGTCCATAGCCTTCCAGTGTGCACATGCCATTGCGATTTTTCAACATGCTATTATGCTTGGGAAGCATTCTTATTTCTTCCATGCATTGTAGCTAATGCACCTCTATCATTAACAAATTTGTGACAAATGATGCCTTTTTAATTTACAATATTTTATTGTATTAGTGTAATAGTGATGTCTCGATTGTTATGTTTTTTCATGGCATGTGTTTTGGTGTTATTATTTGCGTTGTATTTTGTGTGGATGGGTTCCATCCTTGCTTTTTTATATACATGCTTTTCTTCTTAAATTGTAATTCATTGCAATCTAATTGATTACCATGGTTATTACAAAATGCCAATAGCATATTCTCTTATTCATGCTCCACTATTTTTTGGATTCAATTCTATAGTTATGTTTTGTGTTGGATAAGTCCATCCTTTGCTTTAGAAGGTAAGGTCCTTACAAATCAAAGTTCAATTCCCCACATGATTTATGATATAGTGTTTATTTATTTATTTGATGTAATGCCATTTATTCAACTCTCACATGAATGTTGTAACTAGTTTTCATTTGATACCTAACATGAAATTTTTTAGCATAAATTAAATTACTTTTCATTTAGAATTTTTAAAAAAAACTTGTGCAAAAGCTTTTTAAATTATTATTAAATCAAAAATTGGAAGTTTTTTATTTTCAAATTTGAATTGCAAACCTTAAAGTTCAAGAACTTAAGATTGAAACAATCTAGACACGCAACATTGTCCCATAAACATTATAAGAATATGTTTATTATTTTTTACAATCATTACTTGTCAAAATTTTCAGAATTTAAAAAACTAAATGTAGAAGTTAAGATTTAAGATTTAATCAATTATCCAACAATTTGTTGCCGAATTTGATCAAGGAGTACAATATATTGTTAGTTGTCATTTGTTCAACTCATACATAAATGTTGTTGCCTTTTGAAATTGAATATGTCAATAGAAAATAAAGCTCACTTTGGACTAGGAGTCAAGGCCAATAAGTCTTGCGCCAATAAGGGGAGATTTTCAACATTTTTAGCATGTCATTTGGTCTCAAGTTACTAATAAAATAATGATTTCTTGAAGGTCAAGGATTTCTTGTGTAAACTTGTTGAGGCAAAGAAGTTGGAACCCAAAAGTTTTCAATTGTGTGGTATGCTTTCTTTTTTTCTCCTTCCTGTTATCATAGGAGACAGCAATAGACCAAGGGCAAGATAAAGATGCGACAAAAAAGGAGAAACACAAACTATAGGGGTTGCAAAGTTTCATTGAATCACAAGGTGTAAATTTTAATGAATAAATAATATTTTATTGTTTAAGTTAATAGGTATCCTTTTTCACCCTTGGGGGCATCACAAGGCCAAACAATCATGAATAAAACATTATATTTTAATTTGGTTTGACTCTTAGTGCAAAGCCCTTGAGATTAATTTCAGTGGCTTCATCGATAGGATTACTTGAATTGGGTTCAACTTTGGCTTCAACTCCTTGTGTAAAGTGAGCTTAAGTGCTTATATACTATAGCACCCGAACCATTTTGGCATACATTAACTTTTTTTTATTTTGTAAAATTTTGTAAAATTTATTTGTTTCTTATGTCAAATTTTTTATAAAATTAAAAATCTGCAAAATTTAGACTATAAAGTTTGAATGGTAATCCTTAAAGCTCAAGAATTTAAGATTGAGACAGTCTAGACCAGTGTTGGGTGGATATATACATTTTTTAATATCTGCTAGTTTTGGTTATCCACCTATTTATTATTCGTCAATTCCAGTTACTATTATTATTATTTTAAAAATCAATTATAATATCCTTTAAGGATATCATAAAAAAATAAAAATCTAATGCCGGATTTTAGTAGGACTTGATATTTGTCATCGTTAATATCTATAAGATAACCTAGCATTTCGGATAACAAGATAAACAATTTTTTTCAAAAGTATTTTACAAATTACAAGTCCAAAAGTTCATTTCACTCAAATTCACTTTCATATTGTTCTAATTTTTCCTCTAAGGCAAGATTGGCCTCAATCAACTCTATCAAACTAGAAGGTGAAATACAACCCACCCTAGGATCACTAGGCCAATTTTTACTAACAAAATTATCTTATCTAAATTATCTAATTGTAAGTGACATCTCTTCAAATTTGTAAAAATTCTAACCAATGAAAAATTTATTTTAGTTTCTATTTGAGAACCAATAATGCCAAGAATTTGATGAGCAAGAAATGCCACAGTTGGAAATAGAGACTCGTGTTTTGCCCACCATTCTAAAGGACATTTAGTGTCTTTGACATCCACTTGAAACCTTTTAAACATTATCAATTCCTTGTTCACCACCTCCTTTGTTGGCTCACTAGTTCCAATAGACATCTCAAAAATGTCTAAGTTATTTTTTTATTTAGTTCGCATATTTGCCATAGGTCCAAATTTTGCAATAAGGTGGAGGATGTGATAGCATCTCAAAAGCATAGGAAATAAGGATTGTTGGTCATATTCTTCCATAATGGAAACAACTTGCTCTTAACCAATAAAAGATGAAACCAACCTCAGATTCTTAAATCTAGGGTTTAACATCAGGGACAATATGTTATTTGTTTTATTTCCTTCATACTTCTTAAAGAATGAAAGAAAACCATTTAAAATGCCACATATTTCTCTTTTAATGTTAGATGCAAGCAATGATAATTCTTGGGTTGCAACAAAAGCATCATCAATTAAATCCTACAAGTTAAGTGAAATTCCAGATTCTTCTTTAAGTTTTAGGCTCATAGTGATTTTTACATTCAAAGCATTAGAAAGTAACCAATGCCCATGAGATTGGTTCAACACACAAGCACTTATAACTAAAGACAAAACATCAATAACTATTTGAGATATGTGCCAAGTTAAAAGTGGAGGGACATGATTAGTAACCCTCACTGCAATTTGTCAATTATAAAATAGGATAAATGTTGCCCTAAATTGTAATGTTTTTTGAAATAGGATGATTTTACTTGCAAACCTACAAAACTAAATTAAGGATTAACAAAAAAAACTTACAATTAAAATAAACTAGAAATAATAGACTTGTAAAAATGGAGCAAAAAATTAAATGTTTGAAAACTAACCTAACCTTGTTTTCACTAGAATGTTTAGTTTCCTGGGTCTCAAACCAGCTTCAATGCAAGCTTTGTCCATTCTTCATGACCTTTACTATATTTCGTTGGCCAAGTAATGCATTTTTGCAAATTTGTTCGGATAGATTTAATAGACACATATTTCAATTTCTAACAAAGTTTGTTATCAATTGTGGCATATTGGCACACTTTGGAAAAAACATGACCAAAATAGGTTCTTTGAAAGTTTTTTTCCAAACCTAAAGTTTCACATTTAACAACAAACTTCAAAGCGTTGGTCAATGTATTTAAATTTGAACCCTCATCCTTCACATATGTTATGATCTTATTTTTTAAGCCGTATGCATCTAAAAGTTCAATAAGACTTCTAGCCAAAGCTTGTCCTGTAATTTCAGCAGCTTCACACAAACCAAGAGTAACATATTTTGGTTTCCAATTAGATCCCAAAAAAAATATGGCTAAAACAAACACAACATGTGCACCCTTGGACATCCACAAATCAAAACTGGTGATAGCACAACTACAATCATTTAGCAAAGGCAAAACATACATTTCCTTAATTTTTTCCACCAATTTAAGCAAAAAAATGTTTGAAAATAATTTTTGAAAAGGGAATTGCACATGAGGACATAATTGTAACACTAAATGTTTTAACCACACATTTTCCACAAATTGCAAAGCCAAATGATTTTTCACTATTAAAAGTGCAAGATTTTCCACAAACATTTTTTTGTTCCACATCATCCTTTTTGAAGGGATCTTTTGAAGCAAAAAATTCAAATATGGAAGAATTGGAAATAAGAGACCTTTTATTTGTAGATTTTTTTAAAACATTTTTTCCACCTTGATTATTAATTTATTTTTGAAACCTTTTATAAATTGTTGAATGATTTGCATCAAGATGTTTCTACAAACGTGTTATGCCACTTGTTTTATAATATGTTACTAGACTTTTCCTTAATTGTTTTCTTGAATTCACAAAAACAATAGGTTGAAAATGACATAATAAACAACACATCATTATTTTGAAGAACATCCGACTTTACTTTCAAGTTATCATTAACATAATAAAAAGACCAACAAAGTGCATTTTTATTATGAGGATGCCATTTTTTTCTTTGAGTTGCAACTGTTGCAAAATCTATTTAGTTTTTTCTTCATCAGATTCTCTTAACACTCTACTTGTTTCAGTTTACAAACTTGGATTTTCAATTTCTTCACTTATTTGATTAACTTGAAATTTCATCATTTATGCATATTATATATGCTTTAGTTTGCATTGTTTGATTATTATATCCATTTGACCTTTCCATCTTTCACAATTATTCTACAAAGCCAAATGGTGGAGAAATCAAGGAAATAAATAAGGTTTTGCTATGTGATGAAATGATAGTGCTCTTATGCACAATTAAATATGATGCAAAACATTTACAAGCAAACAAAAATAAAAAACTACAAAACAAGCAAATATATAAAATCGCAAAACATTTACAAGCAAGCAAAAAGAGAATATTACAAAACAAGTAAGCAAAGATAAAACTATCAAAAGTACAAGGGTTTATATTTGTTTCCAAAACAATTTATAACAAGCCTTGCACCATAGCCAAAATTTAAAAAAAAAAAAAAAAAAAAAAAAAGAAAAAAAAACAAAAAAAAAAAAAAAAAAAAAAAA
>Ga0116227_10001718_pt1 | contig 49426 bp, 42 predicted proteins | sample S1TSphgellanicum_FD_89693 | JGI IMG/M metagenome (GOLD analysis project Ga0116227, IMG submission 89693) | Host-associated microbial communities from peat moss isolated from Minnesota, USA - S1T2_Fb - Sphagnum magellanicum MG | ecosystem: Host-associated > Plants > Peat moss > Unclassified...
GGACCGCGATCGTCCGCGGGTCGAGCACGTGCACGAGATGCACGTTCGTCCCGTTCGGGAAGCGGGCATCCGTCGCGAAGGCGCGACCGAGCGCGACGAGATCGACGGCTCGCAGGTCGTCGACGAAGATGACGGCGTGCGGATTCCCGAGCGAGACCTCGAAGAAGGTCCACGAGACGTCGAGCGCGTCGAGCGTCTCCGCCGCGCAGCCGTTGGGAAACGAGACGGGCCCGACGTCGACGCGCGCGCGGAACTCCGGCGACCGCGAAACGACTTCCGCCCCGATCGGTCCCGCGAGCGTCAGCACCGTGAAGCGCTCGCCCGCGCCGCGTTCGGCGAGATAGCGCACGACGCAGCGCACGCCGTTCCCGCACATCTCCGCTTCGCTGCCGTCCGCGTTGAAGATGCGCATCTCTGCGGCGAATCCGGGTGCGTCTCGAATCACGAGCATCCCGTCCGCACCGTCGAAGCCGCCGTCCCGCGCGCAGAGCGCGCGCGCGAGTTCGTCGTAGCGCTCGATGCGCGGCGGCCGCTCGTCGATCACGAGGAACGCATTTTGGGTGCCGTGCATCTTTTCAACGGCCAGCGTCGTTGCGGCGCGCATCAGTTCTCGGGAAGGACCAGCGGCGACGAGGGCGAGATCGTCGAGACCGCATGCTTGTAGATCAGGTGGTGGCGATGTTCGTATTCCAGCACGATCGTGAACGTATCGTAGCCTTTGACCGTTCCGCGAAGCTGGAAGCCGTTCATGAGGTAGACCGTCACGGCGATGCCCTGGCGCTTGACTTCGGCAAGATACGTGTCTTGCAACTGCGCCCGGCTCCCGGCGGGTGACGTGCCGCCAAACGTAGCCATGCTCTTCGCGTTCAGGTCGCCGGCGGGCGCGTCCTTTGAAGTCGGGGCGCTCTTCGACAAGCTCAGGGTGACAAGCCCCCCGACGGCCCCCGGGCCGGCCCCTTCGACAAGCTCAGGATGACGCCGGCCCATCGGTGTGCGTCGCGTGGGCTCACCAGCGAAGTTTGAGGCGGGCGGCCGCCTCGACGTTCTCGGGCGGTGACCAGAGCGTGTCGGGTTCGCGGCGGAGCCAGGTGAGCTGGCGGCGGGCGTAGCGGCGCGTGGCGCGCGTGAGTCCGGCTTGCAGTTCGGCATGGGTCGAGAAGCCGGCAAGATAGGCGAGGGCTTGCGGATATCCCACCGCATCCGCGGCGACGGCGGATGCCCCGATGCGTTCCGCCTCGTCCACCAAACCGCTTCCCAGCAGGGAGGCTGTCCGGAGCGCGATGCGGGCGTCGATCTCGGCGAGCGGCACGTCGAGCGCGACCTTGAGATACGGCAGCCCGGCGTCGCGGAGCGACGAAATCGCGGATGCGTCAGCGCGCGTCGCGCCGCGCGGCGCGAGCGCGACCTCGAGCGCGCGCGCCACGCGATACCGGTCGCCGGGTTCGATCGCCGCGGCCCGCGCCGGATCGCGCGCCGCGAGCCACGCATGCAGCACGTCGGGCGGATGGACGCGCGCTTCGTGCGCGAGCCGCGCGCGAAGCGATTCGTCGAACGCGGCGGAGAGCGTCACGTCGCCCGCGAGAGCGCGGATGTAGAAGCCGGTCCCGCCGGCCACCAGAGCCCGTTTGCCGCGTGCGTGAATGCCGGCGATCGCGCGGAGCGCATCCTGCGCGTAGCGCGCGGCGCTATAGCGCTCGTGGGGGTCGAGAAACCCGACGAGGTGGTGCGGCACACGCGCGCATTCGTCATCGGACGGCGCCGCCGTACCGATCGGCATGCCGCGATAGATCTGGCGCGAATCCGCACCGACGATCTCCGCATCGAAGCGCGCGGCGAGTTCCAGCGCGAGCGCAGTCTTTCCCGAACACGTCGCGCCCGTGAGGAGCAGCACGCCGCGGGACACTAAATGCGTTTGAACATGCGCGCGATCGCGTCCGCTTCGATCCGCACGATCGTCGGACGCCCGTGCGGACAGTGCATCGGATTCTTGCAGCGCACGAGACGCGCGAGCAGCGCCGTCATCTCGGCATGTTCGAGCCGTTCGCCCGCGCGCGTGACCGAATGGCACGCGAGCGACGCCCAGACGCGTTCGCGCGCATCGAGCCCCGCGATCTCGTCGCCGAGATCCGCGATATAGGCCCGCACGTCGAACGCGCGCGCGCCGTAGCCGGCGGGCGTCGCGACGATGCGGTACGCGCGTTCGCCAAACGGTTCCGCGTCGAGTCCGGCCGCGAGCAACGCAGCGCGCGAACGCTCGAAACGATCCGCTTCTTCCGCCTCCAGTTCGATCGTGTACGGCAGGAGCAGCGCTTCGCTTGCGGGCGCGCCGCGTTCCGCGCGCTCGGCGATCGCTTCGAATGCGACGCGTTCGTGGGCGGCGTGCTGGTCGACGAGCACGAGCGCGCGACCGTCCGTCGCGAGCACGAACGTCTCGTCCAACTGCGCGAGGATCTTGAGTTCCGCAGGTGCGCCGGCGGCCGCGGACGTCGTGTAGCCGTTCGACGTGCCGGTCCACGCGAACGGCAATGCCTCGTTGCGCTCGTCGCGCGTCGGCTCCGCGCGCGGATTTTCGTCGCGGTCGCCGGCCGGCGGCGCGAACGACAGCGCGTCGCGCATGCGGATGGTCGCGTGGCGCGCGAGCGTCGCCGAAATCGCGCGCCGCACGAGGTCGTGCACGGCCTCCGGGTGGCGCAGCCGCACGTCGCTCTTGGTGGGGTGCACGTTCGGATCGACGTGGTCCGGCGGCAGCTCGAGAAACAGCACGCCGAACGGCTGACGGCCGGCGAGTGCATACGTCGCGTAGCCCGACGTCCACGCCCCCGCCAGCAGCGTCGAGCGCAACAACCGGCCGTTGACGAAGAGCAATTGCATGCGCCGATCGCCGCGATCGATTCCGGGCGCACTCACGAATCCACGCAGGCGCGAAGCCGTGCCGTTCGGCGGCACGTCGAGCGCCACGAGTGCGCGCGCGGCGGCCGGCCCGAACACGTGCGCGAGCCGTTGTTCGAGCGCGGGCGTCCCGGGAAACACGAACGTCGCGCGCCCGTCGTGCGCGAGCGCGAACGTCACTCCCGGATAGCCGAGCGCGAGCGTTGCGAGGAACGTCGAGATGCGTGCGAATTCCGCCGCGGGCGAACGCACGTATTCGCGCCGCACCGGTACGTTGCCGAAGAGTTCGCGCACGACGACGCGCGTGCCCGGCGGTGCGGCGACCGGCTCCGGATCGCTCACGTCGCCACCGTGTGCGTCCACCGCGAACCCGACGTCGCTCTCCGCCGTGCGCGAGATCAGGCGAACGCGAGCGATCGCCGCGATGCTCGCGAGCCCTTCGCCGCGGAAGCCGAGCGAAGCGATACGCTCGAGATCCTCGGCGCGCACGAGTTTGCTCGTCGCGTGGCGCGCGAAGGCCAGGCGCATGTCCGCGGGCGCGATCCCCGCCCCGTCGTCGCCGACTTCGATTGCATCGAGGCCGCCGCGCGCGACCGTCACCGAGATGCGCGTCGCTCCCGCGTCGAGCGCGTTCTCGACCAGCTCCTTGACGACCGAGAGGGGCCGTTCGATCACTTCCCCGGCCGCAATCTGCCCGACGGTCGTCTCGTCGAGAAGACGTATCATGCGGACCTATACGGCGAGCGCGACCGCCTCTCCGCGCGTCGCGCGGGGGATGCGAATCGTGAACGCGCTGCCCTCGCCCGGCACGCTCGCAAGCGCGATCGTGCCCTTCGCTCGTTCGACCGCGCGCTTCGCGATCGCAAGACCGAGCCCGAAGCCCTCCGCGTCGCCGCGCTCTCGGCCGCGGTAGAAGCGCGAGAACACGAGATCCTGTTCGTCGAGCGGAATGCCCGGGCCGTGGTCCGTCACGTCCACGACGACGTCGCGGCCATCGCTACGGACCCGCACGTCGACCGGCCCGTCCGGCGCGTACTTGAGCGCGTTCTCGACGAGGTTGGAGAGCGCTTCGTGCAGTTCGCTTTCGTAGCCGCGCACGATCGCGCCGCCCTCGCTTCGAAACACGAGGCGAGGCCGCGCTTCGAGCGCCTGCAACGCGCCGACGACCTCTCCGGCGATCGCGTCCAGATCGACCGTTTCGAGTTCGCGTTCGTGCACGTTCTCGAGACGCGCCAGTTCGATGAGCTTGTCGATCAACGATTTCATCCGCCGGCTCTCCGCGAGCATCGTATCGTAAATCTTCGCGGGGATCTTCGTCTCGTTCGCGCGCGTCTCTACGGATGCGTCGGTCTGCGCTCGGCGGCGCAGCACGTCGATGAAGCCCATCACGACGGTGAGCGGCGTGCGCAGTTCGTGACCCGCGTCCGCGATGAACTGGCGCATGCGCGTTTCCGCGAGCCGCCGCTCCTCGAACGCGGCCGTGACCTGCGCGGCCGCAGCGTTGTAAGCTTTGACGAGTTCGCCGATCTCATAGCGGTCGGTCGTCGTGACCGGACGCGGCGTGAAGTCGCCGGCTCCGAAACGGTTGAGCGATGCGGTGGTTTCGACGAGCGGCCGGAGGGCCTGACCCGTGATGAATCGCCCGAGCAGCCAGGCCAAGACGATCGCGAAGATGCCGATCGGAATCATCGCGATCAGGAAGTAATGAATCGTGCGATCCAGTTCCGAGGGGTCGGGCACGATGAAGACCTCGCCGCCGGCAATTGCGACCCGGCGAGGTTCGATGTGGAGGAAGGGCCCGAGACCAAACGGATACGGGCTACCGCGACGCCAATCGGATGGGCCGCCGGGCGGCGGTCCGGGCCCGAACGGGAGCGCGCTGCGGGGACCAGGCCGGGGCCGCTCGACCTCGGGACGTCCGTCGGGCCCCGGATTGGCGAAGGCAACGGCGAGAAGCCGCCTCCGGTCTCCGTCGATGGCGGCGACGGCAACTCGTAGCCCCGGACGCGAGAGACTCTCGACGATCTGCGCGGCCGCGTCACGCAACGAGCCCGCGCGCGCGATCCCGAGTTTCGCTTCGAACGGCGCCTCTTTGGCGACCGAATCCATCGCCTCGCGCGAGGCCACGCCGAACATCGAAAGCGAGAATGCCAGCACCGCCGCCACGACGATCACGGTCAGCAGAATCGCTGCGAAAACGTACGTTGCCGTGAGTCGCGTGGCCAGGGAGCGAAACATACCCTATTCTTCGCGCAGTGAGTATCCGACCCCGCGGTGCGTGTGGATCAAGCGCTTCGGAAATCCGTGATCGATCTTCGCGCGCAGGTACGAGATGTACGTCTCGACGGCGCCCGGACCGACGAACCGGTCCGTACCCCACACTTGGTCGAGCAATTGGTCGCGGCTGAACACGCGGTTCGGGCTCCGCAATAGCGCAACGAGCAGATCGTACTCACGCGCCGATAATGCGATGCGCCGGCCCGCTCGCATCGCCACCCGCGTCTCGAGATTGATTTCGAGGTCGGCGAACCGTAAAGCTTGCGGCTGCGCGAGTTTCGGGCGCCGCAGTGCCGTTTCCAGCCGTGCGGTCAACTCGTCCATCTCGAACGGCTTGGACACGTAGTCGTCCGCGCCGTGATGAAGGCCCGCAATCTTGTCCGGCGTTTCCGTCTTCGCCGAGAGCATGAGGATCGGCGCTTCGGTTAACTTCCGAAACATCGGGAGGAGCGCGATGCCGTCGATCTTCGGCAGCATCACGTCGAGAACGATGGCGTCGGGCGTCCATTCGCGGGCGATCTGCAGACCGACCTGGCCATCGGGCGCCGACCGCACGTCGTAGCCCTCGTCGCCGAGCCCGATCTCGAGCAGATCGCGAATGTGACGCTCGTCGTCGATGACGAGGATTCGCGCTTGTGCTTGCATCGTGTGACCATGCTACGGACCGCGGCTGAGAGACGCCTGGGGATACGAATTCTCACCGCAGTCTCAGGCCGAACACAGTCGGCGGCCGCATACTCCCCTCATGCAAATGACCGATACGCTAACCCTCGGCGCGGATGCTCCCGTCGCGGTCGTGATCGATTTGATCGGCGATCTCGACGCGACGCTCGGTACCGTCTGCGCCGACGCCCTTGCGAACGCCATCGACGCGGGCGCGACGGATATCGTCTTGACGACCAAACACGTCACGGCCACCTCGCAGGAGGGCATTGCGGCGATCGACGGAGCGCTGAGTTCCGCGCGCGCCCTCGGCCGCTCCATTTCGCTCGAGCCGGGCAATCGCCGCATGAAGGCGGCATTCGCGGCAGCCCGCGTCGCGGTAACAGCCGATGCGATGCTCCCCGTCCGCAACGCCCGGCATCTGATGATCGCCCATCACGCCGCAAAATCGGCGTTGGCCCGCACCGCCTAGCAAACCTTAGTCCCCGAGCCGGTCAACCCTGAGCTTGTCGAAGGGCGCCCTTGAGGCTTCCGCCGCCCTGCGGCAATTGTGCCTCCTCGACGAACGTGAAGCCGATCCCCGGCACGTAGATCAGTCCCGGCCGGCCGCCTTCGATGACGATTCCCTTCGCTTTCGCTTCCGATTGCGTGAGGATCGTGACGTACGCGCAACCGACGAACGCGCGAAACGCCTTGAGGGCGGGCGAATTCAGGAAGCTCCGGCGGGCCGCTTCTTGCTCCGGCGAGGGAGCTGCGCGCGCGCCCGCTGACGCAGAGATTTCCCCGCTCTCGGGCGGCGGGCCGCCGGGACCGCCGGGGCCGGCTCCGGGGCCTTCACCCGGCGGCCCGCCGCCGCCCGGAAAACCACCGCCGCCGAATCCCCGCCCGCCGCCGGCGCCCCCACCGTTGCCGGCACCGCCGCCGGGCGGCCGCGGAAGGTCGGGCCGCACGTCGATGAAATACGCGACCGGCGATCCGGCCGGCGTCTTGTGTGCGAGGAGCCGCAGGCCGCCGCCGGCCGGCAGCTTTTCACCCTTCTCGAATGCGGTCGCATAGGCACGCACGGCGTCGAAGACGGGCCGGGCCAGCGGTTGCGCGTCCGCGTCGCACGAATCTCGCGCGGTTGCGAGGGAGAGTGGATCCGTGCCGGGCGGCGGTGGATACGACGTGAAGCGCTCGGGGCGGCGCGGCAGGCCGCTGGCCACCGGTTCGGGCGTCGGCTGGACTTGCGCGACGCGAGAACGCTGGAATTGCTTGAACGCCGGCCCCGGAGCCGGGCCGCCCACCGCGACGGCATACGACAGAAAGATCGTGCGCGGCAAAAGCGGCGTCGCGTTCGTCACGAGCGCAGCGCCGTTCGAGAGCGGCAGCGGAGCGGCGCCCGCATCCGTCGAGAACACGCCCGCGTACGCGTCGAACGCGTTATTCTCGAAGAGCGTGATTTGGCCCGGACCCAGCCGATGCGACGCACCGAAGCTGACGCTCACGTAGGGCCCGAGATTTTGCTGGTTGTTGCTGCCGACGTACTGGAGATTTGCGAGCAGTTCGATTCCCGGACGCGGGATGAGACCGTCGAGGGCGACGTTCCCTTTGTGGATCGGGCGATTCGGCAACTCCCGTCCGACGATCGTCGTCGACGGCCCGTCGTTCAGCCGGCCGCCGGCCGCTTCGAGCACCGCGAGGTTTAGCGAATACGACGGTAAGACGGCAATGTAAGGCGACAGTTCGAACCGTCCGTTCAGATCGACGCCCTGATACAACCGGCGCGTGCCCGCAACCGACTCTTGCACGAAGACCGTCGGCTCGCCGCCGGCGAGCCCGCAGACCGTGGGCGAATGATACGCGGCATCGAGGGTTTGCAGATAGCCGATGCCCGCGGCGTCGAAATAGGCCGCCGGCTCTTCGATCAGCGCGTTGATCAGTTGACCCGTTTGCAGCTGGGAGAACGCGGAGGCCGAAACCGTCGCACCGCCGTTGAAGCGGTGCGCCCAGGTCGCATTGACCGACGTTGAGGACTGTTGCGACCCGTCGCCCGTGTCGCCGGGTCCCGAGACGATCGCGCTATGCGCCCCGCAATTGAAGCGCGCCGAGACGGGATCGGAGAACGAGCGATCGGCGTTCAGATTCGGCTGCGAACTGCCCGTATTGATCGAAAGGGAGTACGCATCGTTCGCTTTCGGCGTCCACGACGCGCCGATGCCGGCGAGAAACGAACCGCCGAGACCGCTCGTGTCGGCGAACGACAGCGACGGCGTGAGCGTCAGCTGGTCGTTCGATTTGATGACGTCGTTGAATTGGTAGCGCGTCGACGACGCCGCGTTCGTGAAGCCGGTGACGTACTGCGAACCCGCGATCGGCGTGGACACGTCGATCGCCGAATACGTGCTGCCGTTGAAGTTGAAGGTGTGGTTGCCCTGCGCGAGCGACGCGCCGTAGACGACGCCGCGGGTGATCGTGTTCGTGTAGGATGCGGAGGGATCGAGCGTCGGCACGTACGAGGCCGGATCCAGCGGATCGTTTCCGGCCGCCGGATCGAACGCTACGATGTAGCGGTTGAGATCGTCGACGTCTTGCGTCCCCGCGTTCGTATAACCGGTGAACGTGGTCTGCACGTCGCCGACGAGCGACTGGAGCGTTGCGGACGCGAGCCCGTAACGCCCGAAGTTCAGATTGTTCGGACCGATCCCGCACGGCAGCACCGTGACGTCTTGCGCGCAGATCGAATAGGCATCGCGATTCGTATCGAGCGCCGTAGCCGTGATGCTCGTGCGTTCGTCGCCGAGGGTGTAGCGCAACTTGAGCAGGTCGCTCTCGGTCGCGGATTCTCCGCCGTGCTCGTACGTGAGGCCGCTCTGGTCTTCGTAATCGCGGAAGGTCAAGGGGCTGTTCGAGACCCGGTCCGTATGCTCGACGACGAATCCGAGATTCCCGAGCGAGCCCGTCGTCGCGAAGAGATAGTTGGAGCGATCGAACGTACCGGTCGTCCCGCTCGCGCGGAACTGCAGCGCCTGCGTCGGTGAAAGGGTCGAGAAGTTCACGCCGCCGGCGAGACCGCCTGCCGTCGGGGCGAAGCTGACCGACGAACCCGAGAAGAGGTCGGTCCCGATCCCGCGCAGGTTGCCGGCCGACCCCGGCGCCGACAGCGGAATACCGTCGAGCGTGAGCGCCGTCTGCGATTCGTCCTCATTGTGCAGCGATATTTGGACGGGCGCGTTCGGATCCGTCGCATCGGTCGTCACCGAGACGCCGGCGAGCTTGTCGAGTGCGTCGGTCAGCGAATCGGAGAGCCGGCGGATGGGACTGTCGGCGCCGATGTCCGTACTCGTGATGTCGATCTTCGAGCGCGCGGACACGACGCCGATCACCTTGAGCTTGGACGAATCGTCCGAACTGCCGGGCGGCGCGTTCGCGGCGCGCGCGCGGCGTTCCGCGAGCTCTTCGGGGGTCAATTTTGTGATCGAGATGCGTACGTGGACCGCCCGGTTCGGAAGCACGTCGAACTCGCGCGTACTCGCGCCGTCGTATCCGCGCAACTGCACGCGGATGCGGTAGATGCCGACCGGCACGTCCGTGAACTTGATCGCGCCCGAGGCCGTGGTGAGCGCGTTCGCATTTTGCGCGCCGAGAAGGAACGTGCGCACGTTGCCCACCGCTTGGCCGCCGGAATCGACCACGTTGAGATCGATCTCACCGGTGTCGCTCTGCGCGAACGCGGGGTCGGCGAAAACGCACGTAAGGAGCGCGCATGAGAAAGTCGCCATGAGCGGCGCGGACGACGAACGGCGTAGCACAACCCCCACCATAAGCGAGGATCCTCAGGCCTTCCTGGGACTGCGCTGGATACGTGGAGTGACGGAAGGTAACGCGCCGCGCCGTATCGCAGCAGCCTTGCGGATACGCGCCTGGATCGGAGTTGAATGCGGCTTTTCGGGACCGCCATTATCCTCGGCCTCTGTTTGCTTCGAGGCGCGGGCCCGGAACCGGCGGCTTCCGTTGCGCCGGTTGCTTCAAGCGAAACCGGCACGAACGGCAGTCGAGATCAACTCGTTCGCGTTCCGGTGACCGGCGCTTCCGGTCAAATCATCCAGATGCAAACCCGCGTCTGTCGGCCCACGGTGGATGCCCCGGCGCGGCTGGTCGTCATCAACCACGGCTCGCCGCCAAATGCCGCCGATCGCCCTCGTATGGAACCCGGTCGCTGCGATCAAGAAGCAGCGCGGTGGTTCCTGGACCGAGGCTACGTCGTTGCTTTCCCGCTGCGGCGCGGGTACGGCGCCACGGGGGGTGATTGGGCCGAAAGCTACGGCGGATGCAGCCATGCCGATTACGTCCATGCGGGAATCGAGACGGCACGCGACATCGATGCGGCCGTCGTCGCTTTGACCGCTCTCGCCTTCGTGCGCCCCGACGGAGTCGTTGTCGTCGGGCAATCGGCAGGCGGCTGGGGAACGATCGCCTACGACAGCCTGCCACACCCCAAAGTGGCGGCGTTCGTGGTGATGGCCGGCGGTCGCGGCGGACACGAAGATAACGTACCGAACAAAAATTGCCGGCCGGAGCTTTTAGCCGATGCCGCGGGACATTATGGAGCGACGGCATCCACGCCGATGCTCTGGATTTACGCTGCGAACGACAGCTTCTTCGCCCCTCCGATCGCCCGCGCGCTCTATCAATCGTTTACGGCCGCAGGCGGCAAGGCCGAATTCGAGCAACCGGGTCCGTATGACGACGACGGGCACCGCCTTTTCTTTGGGCGGAGGGGATCGACGATCTGGGGGCCGCTGGTCGAGCGATACCTCTCCGAGCAGCTCAACTCGTAAGTCCGCCGTTTGGACTGCGGGCCGCTCCGCTTCGGCCGATAGGTAGGAAGGTGGGAGGAAGCACGCGGTGATGTACACGAGCGGCGATTCGTTCGCCCGTCTCGCGGTTTCGATCGCGGCGCTACTCGTCGTGGGAGTCGCGGTCGACGTCGCCGTGGTGCGCGGCGGCAGGATCGACGTGGGAACGCTCGTGTATGCGATACCGGCCGGGGCGATCGCGTTCGCCATCCTCGCCACGGTCGGATACCGCGTGTTCGCGCCCCGCGCCGCGCGCGCCGCGCCGCCATGGCGCCGGGGCAATCCCATGCTGCACCTCGTCGTCTGCACGGCGGGTCTGCTCGTTGTCGGCGCGCTGTATTTGGCGGCCGACGCGGACGCGCGGGCGTTTGCGGCGGATCCTTCTTGCGCGGCCGGTCTCTCGAGCGGCCGCGCGAGTGCGGGCGGATGCGGCATCGAAACCGCACGCGTCGTGCGTAGCTGGTCGACGCATCACCGGAGTTCGACCGATCGCCACGTCGAACTCGCGCTCTCCGACGGGCGCGACGTTGCGCTCGTGCTGGGTCGCGCGACGCGCGGCGACCTTTGGGACGCGGTCCGAAGCGGCACGGATCGCCAGGCGATCGTGCAGGTCTACCGCGGCCGCGTCGTTTGGGTCGCGACCGCCTCGGGCGGTTCGGACACGAACGACATGCCCGCGGAGCGGTCCCGATTCTATTTCTTCCTGGCCATCGCATTCGCTGCCGGAGGGTTTATTTCGGCGTTTCGGCTGCTTCTCGCGCCGTGAGCGGACGGCACTAGGTAAGTCTACTCATCGTGGGTTCTCGCTCTTGACCTCGGCCGCGCGAGTCTTCTACACTCCATGAATCCCGCCGCCGGTATCGGTGAGCGCGCGAGTGCGCGCTCGGCGACTTTAATAAGACGGCGCGGTCATGCCCCCTCACTCGAGATAACTCACGTTTGAGGAAAGAGAGTCACGTTCTCATGGCTGAGATCAGTAAGCTCGGCGGCACCGCGACGCTGGTGTCCCCAATCATTTCGCCTATTATCGCGAAGCTCGCGCCGACGACCGACACGCTCGTAGCGGGGCTGCACGGTGCGATCGGTTGCGACTTCATCCCGGCGTCCAATCGGCTCGCCTTCGTCGAGTACGCGGGGAACGTCTCGGTGTACGACCTGATCCGATCGGCGACGCTCGTCCGGCAAGAGACGACCACGCTCAAGGGCACGTACATTCTCAATCTCGACACGGGCGTGCAGGGCGGTTCGACCGGCGCCGGCGACATCTGGTGGGATCAGCAGACGGCCGTCGCGAGACAGATGACGCCCGTCGGCGGCGCGAAGATCGTCAATCTCGGCGCGGTCGACTACGGTTCGCTCACGGCCGCCGGATTGCAAACGCTCAACTACGGAACGACGCCGATCGCCGGAAACGACGACGCGAGTAATAAGCTCACCAACGGCGACGTCTTCGCGGTGCTCACGGCGGAAGGCCATTACGCGAAGGTTCAAGTGCTTTCGTATGGGTACGACATCGAAATTCAGTGGGCGTCGTACGCACTCGCTCCAGCCTACCAAGTCCTCGGCACGGGATACACGAATCCGGAAAGCATCGTCGTCCAAAGCGACGGCGTGCACGCGTACGTTTCAGAACGTAGCGGCGATATCGTCGCCACGAGCCTGCAATCGGCCGCGCGTGCCTCGGCAACGGTCGTCGCCGGCGGCTTCAACGCCCCGCAGCAGATCGTGCTGAACGCAGCCGAGAGCGTGCTCTACGTCGTCGAGTACGCCTCGCCGGGCCGCCTGCTCGCGATCGACCTCGCGACCACGGCCGTCACCACGATCACCTCCGCCCTCGATCTGGCCGTCGGCGTTGCGCTATCGGCAGACGAGACGAGCGCTTACGTGAGCGAGCAGTCATCCGCGGGCGGCCGGGTGCGCGAAGTCAATCTCCAAAACGGCACGATCGCGGACGTCGCAGCCGGTTTCACGGCCCCGTTCTTCCTTGCGTATCTCGATACGGCGAAGGAACGGCTCGCGGTGGTCGAGCGGGATCCCGCCAATCGGATCGCCGTCATCGATCTCTCCGCCGGCAACGCGGTAACGCGGCCGCCGGTCTCGCTCGCGTTTCGCCCGTCGGCGCTCGCGCCGATCGGCGGCGGCGACGTGCTCGTCACCTGCGATGCAGAAATCGACGAGGTCGCGCTCGGACTGAGCACGTCGACCGGTCCGCTTCTCAAGGGCATCGGGTTCGTGCCGTTCGACCGGATCACGGCGGCCGGCCTCGCGAACACGACCGTCGACCCCACCTACTTCTATCAGGTGGCGAACGCGCCGTTCGGCGGAACGCTGCCGGTCATGCTCGACCACGCGCAAGCGTGGGCCGACGGAGCGGTGTACTATAGCGTCTACGTCGACGGAGCGGCCCGCAGCGACGCGTGGACCGACTACCTCTGGGATACGACCACGAGCGCGTACGTGCTCCAGACGATCAACCCGACCATCGTCGCCGGGCACGTCGTCTATCCCGTGCGCAATCCGGCCGTCCTCGAACTGTGGTACAACCCGGATCTCGGGTCGCAGGTCGACACGACGGGATACGCGGACGCGACGCATACGTTGCAGGTTCTCTTCTACAACGGCGTGGGCGGTCTCGTCGCCTCGAGCACGGCCTTGACGCTGCGCTTCGAGAACTCACCCTGCAGCGCGTCGCTCGCGCTCCCGAATATCGGCGGCGTCTACGCCGGCGCGGCCTGCGGCGTGCTCGATTACACGTCGACCTCGAACGTCGTGACCCTCGCGTTCACGGCGTCGCAGCCGCACGGCTTCGCGACGTACTCGTTCGCGTTCGAACGCGGCGTCAACGGCTTGACGCCGCCGTCGCAGAGCGGCGCGGTTACGGGCGCGACGATCACGCTGACGCCGACGGTCGCGCAACTGATCGGATCGTGCACGATCGCGGGTTTCGCCGAATACCTCTACGTGGCGGCGAGTGCGATCAACGGTGAAGGACGCCAATCGCAGTACGACGCATCCGCATCGCTCGCGTTCGTGCTCGCCTCGTAGCGATCCGTTCACCCCGGACGCGGCGCGCGGCCGCGTCCGGGTTAGCGGCGACCGGTCAGTTACCTCCGGGATTCGTGATCGCGGAGCCGGATCCGATCGGAATCGTGACGGCAGCGGTTTCGGCGAGCGCCCGGCCGCCGAACGTCTTGGCGTTGATCGTAATCGCCGCATGCGCGAATACGTTGCCGTAGAACTTCTGACCGCCGAGTACCGCGGAACTCCCGATCTGCCAATAGACGTTGCACGGGTTGGCTTTGTTCTCGAGGATCATGTTGCCGCCGATCCCACCGTTGAGTGTCGTCTCTAGCGACGACGTCACTTGGAAGATGAAGATCGACTGGGCGTTGTTGAGTCCATCGAGCGTGAGGTTGCCGGATTTGATCGAGAGGGTGGACGTCGACTTGTAGACGCCGGGCGGCAGCGTACCCGTCGGATAACCGGGGACGCTCGCCTGCGAGAGGTCGCCGGAGACCGTGCCGGTCGACGGTCGAGCCGCGGCGGTGTCGTACGCAATCGTCAGCGCATCTTCGGCATTCTGCGGGATGGTCCGATCCGGGTTGAACGCGCCGCCCGCCGCATAGATGGCGCCGCTCCCACTCGTGTCGGTGCCCGGCGCGTAGAATCCGCTCACCGCGCTTCCCGGCGCGACGCCGACGAGGTCGTCATCGACCGCTCCGGTAATGCCCGGAACTTTTTGCGTCACGGCACCGGCTGCGAAGCCGACGTTCGTGAGTCCGACGTTGCTCACCGTCGTACCGGCCAACACCGCGAACGGTGCGAGTTCCGGCCCAAGCGTAATGCTGCCGGGTCGATGATAGGCGCACGGGCGCGGCGTCGTCGTATCGATCGCGCTCATCTGTGCCCGGTCGGCCGAGAGGGCTACCGGCGCTTGCGCGCCGAGCGAAGACGCTCCGCCTCCACACGCGCCGAGCGACGCAACTCCGAGCAACGCGACGTACCGCCCGCCCTGGGAAAGCGAAAAAACTGAAGGCATAGTGTACGGACCTTCCCAGCAGTGCAAGAGCACGGCTAAGTGATATACCTGGTGCTACCTGTTCGGTCCACAAACCGCCGGATAGGTTATCGCGTAAGACGAATGTGACGGCGTGCGCGCGCTTGCCGCCTTGCGACGTCGACAGACGATTGTGACGCGGGCCACGGATCGTCAGCCCGACACGTCGGGCGCATCTTCCGTGACCGCTGCGTGGCCGTAGGGGCAATGGCGGCAGCGATTTCCGCAACAGAAACCGCGCCGCCGATGGTACTGTTCGGTGAAGACGAGAAAGCCGTTGTCCCAATAGAAGTCGCCGGTTTCGAGCGCCGGCGTCTCGCCGTTCATCGCGTGGAAAGCTCCACGTCGATCGTCCGCCCGGGCGCCGGATAGGCGAAGATCGGCGCATAGAGTTCGTTGCCGAGATTCGAACCGCGCACCGTGAGGACGGCTTCCTTCGCGAGCTTGTAGCGCAGGTACGCGTCCAGCTTCGCGTACGCATCGTACTCGTTGACGAGCGGCGTGACGTTGGCGGCGTCCGTTCCGGCGGAACCGACGATGCCGTAACGCAATCCGTACGAAAGGCGACCGTCTCCGGCAAACGGATGCGCGAGCGAGAGCGTCGCCTGATCGACCGGATTGTACGGTAACCGCGCCCCCGACGTGAGGTCGAGTGCGCGGTACAGGTTCGTAAAGCTCAGTTGCGCCACGAGTCCCGCAAAAGGCTTCGTCGAGGCGGTCAACACGACGCCGGCCGATTCCGCGCGTTGCGCGTTGTACGGCACATACGTCGTGGGATTGAGGACGATGAAGTTCGAGCCGTTGCGGTCGAACCAACCCGCCGAAAGCGTGCCGTGCGGTACGTCGAGCGCGACCGTCGCGTCGGCCGTCTGCGCCTTCTCCGGCAGCAAGTTCGGATTCGAATCGCCCGGATAATAGAGATCGTCGAGCGTGGGCACGCGGAACGACTCGCCGACGTCGCCCGAGAACCGCAGCGCGCCGCTCCGGACGGTGCCGCCGAACGACGGCGCGAGCACCGACCCGCGCGGCGAATCGTTTTCGGCACGGAGGCCCCCCGTAAAACGCGCGCCCGCGAACGGCGCCGCGCCAAGTTGGACGTAGGCTGCCGCCTGCGCTTCCGACGAACCGAACGCGCTTGGGGGCGTATCGGCCGCGTTATAGTTCGCCGGGAACGAGAACACGCCGCTCTCGCGCGAGAGATCCACGCCCGCGATGCCGTCGAAATGTCCGAGCGACAAGGCGTCCTTGACCGAAATTTGCGCGCGGCCCGTGTCGACGTAGCTCTCGCCGTGGTTGTAGACGATGTCGTCGTACGCGAGGCGCGTCTTCGAACCCGCAAGGCTGATCGTTAGGGTCGAGACCGCGGTCGCGCGCTCGAGGTCCACGAGCACGGAATCCGTCGACGTATTTTGCGTCGCCGTTTGCGAAGCGAATTCCAAGCTGCCGGGGGCGCCGATGTACGTCCCGGACGCGTCGGCGCGCGCGCGCACGTGGAAACCCGCGACGAGCGGCACGTCGAGCGAGAACTGGCCGGCGCTCTCGTCACCCTCCGCGTTCGTGCGGACCCCGCCCGGATACGAGAATCCCGAGCCGTAATTCAACGGGCCGTACGGATAGGCGTCCGTGGCCACGCGGCGTTCGAAAGAAAAACCGACCGTCCCGTCTCCAAGCGCCGCACGCAGGTCGCGATCCGCAAACGAGCCCGCCGCCGCCTCGACATACTCGCCGCGGGGTACGCTCGTAATGACGTTGATGACGCCCCCCGACGCGGAGGTTCCGTAGAGTGTGGACGAGCCGCTCTCGACGACCTCGATACGTTGCACGCCGATCGTGGAGAGTTGCGAGAGTTGGATACCGCCCGTCGTGGGATCGGTGATCGGGATCCCGTCGACCAGCACGAGGGTCTGCTCGGAGGTCGCCCCGCGAATCCCGTAATTCACCTCCGCGCCGAACGGACCGTAGGCCTCCAGTTGTACGCCGGGCACGTCTTGCAACGCGTCCGCAACCGTCCGATCGCCATACGATTCGATCGTCGCGCGGTCCACGACGAACGTCGGCTGCGACGTCAACCCGATCGGCTCGGGCTTGCGATCGCTCGTCACGACCTCACCGATCGGGCGCAGGGCTCCGGTGGGACTGGGCGACGGAGCGGGCGCCGCCGGATCCGCAAGCGCCGGGGGCCCAACAAGGGAGAAGGGAAGAAACGCCGCGACCAGCGCGCAGCGCGCAAGAAAAACAAACAACGTAGGTACCGACCTTTTTCGCGAGGTGGTTGCTTACGCGCTCGATGTAGTATCCTGACTTGCGGATCCGTGCCGTCGTGCCCGATGCCTTCCCGCCGTTTCGGCAGTGACATCGAGCGGCTCCCCGCTTACAGTGGCGCGACCGTCCCGGATTTGCACCGGGTTCCTGGTCATCGAACGCTTCCGGTACAGTGTCTGCGCGGCGCGGGTGAATTCCTCCGTTGACAACGCCGCCTCACGCCTGCGACGATTCCGCGATGAGCGAACGAAAGCAAGCCTCGATCGCGACGCGGCGCGGCGACGGCGGCGCGACGCGTCTCGGCGGCGGTGCGACGATCTCGAAAGCGGACGCGCGCGTGGAAGCCTACGGCGCGATCGACGAACTCAACACGTTTATCGGCCTCGCGCGGGCGCAGTGTAACGACGCGGAAATTTGCGGGGAAATTCGCGCGATCCAGCGCGAACTCTTCGCCGTCGGTTCGGCAGTCTCGACGAAGGCCTCGTCCGCCAAAGACCTTCCCGTCATCGGCAAGGAGATGGTCGCGCGCCTCGACGCGCTCGTCGACCGCTTCGAAGCCGAACCGAACGTCCTGCGCGACTGGTCGATTCCCGGCGAATGCCTCGCGTCCGCTGCTTTCGACGTCGCGCGCGCCGTGTGCCGCCGGACCGAACGCGCGAACGTGCGCTACGTAACGAACGGCGGCGCGCTACAAGCAACGGTGCTCGAATATCTCAACCGCCTCAGCGACGTCTTGTGGCTCTGCGCGCGCGTCATCGAAGCGCGTACCGGCATCGACGCGCGCCTCCGCGACGACGCGCATCCCGGCCCCCCCTGGTCGCGCGCCTGGTAAGGACGTAGGCGCGCACCGTCGCGCATCCGTTTGAGGCGGCCCTTTATATGGCAAGCAAGAATCGCACGATGAATGCAACGTGAGCGTGCGAGTGCGCGCTCGAGGTCCCGACTTCATCACAATGGGCCGGCGAGCGCCGGTCCGGGGGCGGTCGGGGGGCTTGTCACCCTGAGCTTGTCGAAGGGCGCCCCGACTTCATAAGGAGTTTTCTTTCGTGACGCACACCGCCGAGGCCGGCCGGATCAACGACGGGACCACCCCCGCACCCCCATGCACGCTCGTGATTTTCGGCGCGGGCGGCGATCTGACGAAACGCCTGCTCGCACCCGCGCTCTACAATCTCGCCGGGAGCCGGCTACTCGACGACGACTTTCAAATCGTCGGACTCGATCACAACCGGCATACGAGCGAGGAATGGAAGAACGACCTGACCGAGACGATGCAGTCCTTCACGAAGGACAAGAGCGCCGAATTTCACGCGGACAAGATCGACGAGAAACAGTGGGGCTTCATCACGGACCGTCTCACCTATCTAACGGCCGATTTTGAAGACAAGCGCAGTTACGCCGACCTCAAGAAGCAACTCGAGACGAACGCGCGGAAACACGGCAACGCGAACGCCGTCTTCTACTTCGCGGTGGCCGACCGGTTCTTCGGTCCCATCGCCGACCATCTCGGCGAAGCGGGTCTCCTCGAAGAAACGGGCGGCACTTTCCGGCGCATCGTCATCGAAAAGCCCTTCGGGTCCGATCTCCCGTCGGCCAAAGCGCTCAACGAGCGGATCACGAAGATCGCGGACGAACGGCAGATCTATCGCATCGACCATTTTCTCGGAAAAGAGCCCGTCCAGAGCATCATGGCGATGCGCTTCGGTAACGGGCTCTTCGAGCCGATGTGGCGGCGCGAGCACGTCGATCACGTGCAGATTACGGCGTCCGAGACGATCGGCGTCGAAGAGCGCGGCGGCTTCTACGAGGCGACGGGCGCGCTGCGCGACATGGTCCCGAACCATCTCTTCCAACTGCTCACGATGATCGCCATGGAAGCGCCGAATTCGTTCGAGCCGGAGAACGTGCGGACGGAGAAGGCCAAACTGGTCGAAGCGATCCGGCCGGTCGATCCGCGCAACGTGGTCCGCGGCCAGTACGGCGCGGGCACGATCAACGGCCAACCCGCGATCTCCTACCGCGACGAGCACAACGTGGCGAGCGACAGTTCGACCGAGACGTACGCGGCGCTCCGCGTCGACGTGGAAAACTGGCGATGGAGCGGCGTGCCGTTTTACCTGCGCACCGGAAAGCGGCTGGGCACGCGCCTCACGTCGATCGCGATCCACTTCAAATCGGCGCCGTACCGGATCTTTCGCGAAACGCCGGTCGACAAGATGACGCCCAACGTGATGACGCTGCTGATCTCCCCCAAGCACGGTATGGCGACGGACTTCAGCGCGAAGATTCCCGGCCCGGCCATGCGCCTGGGACGCGTGTCGACGACGTTCATGTACGACCAGTTCTTCGAGGAAGCGCCGAACGTCGGCTACGAAACGCTCCTCTACGACTGCATGATCGGCGACGCAACGCTCTTTCAACGCGCCGATCAGATCGAATCGTCCTGGGCCGCCGTCCAGCCGACGCGCGACGCCTGGAACATCGGCGCGGGCGAACCGCTCGAGATCTATGCGGCCGGCAGCGACGGCCCCGCGGCCGCCGACGCACTGCTCGCGCGGGACGGACGAACGTGGCTGCCCCTCACGACGGATGCCGGCGCGCGGCGCGACGCGGTCGAAAATACGTTGCCAGGTTCGCGGTGACGGCGAGGGCTTTGCGTCCGTCACCCTGAGCTCGCCGAAGGGTCGGTTAACGGATGCCTCGCTGAACCCGATCACTGCGGTGCGCCCTTCGACGGGCTCAGGGTGACGTGGGCGGAGCGCTCGCTGCACTTCGTTATCCCGCCCTTCGACAGGCTCGGGGGTGACCGTGGGGGGGTGGCTATTGTAAAGTTTGGCACGCACGGTTGCTTGCTGCTAGGCAGCCGGCTGGGTGAATAGGAACATCGTCGCTTCCGAGCATCCCGCACGATCGATAGGAATTGTAGGCTCCGTTTATGGCTCGCCCTCTTTTGCATGTCGCCATGATTGTTGCGGCATTCGTGACCGGTTGTAGCGGGCCCGGAGCGATCGACCCACCGAGCCAAGCGCTATCGCAACGATTGGCGAACCGGGCCGTGCTCGCTGCGCGCGAGCGGTCGGCGACGCCGTCGATCGCCGAATATTCGGAGGGTCTGCCTGCGGGGTTCGTGCTCGGACCGATCGCGCTCGGACCCGACGGCGCCGACTGGTTTTGCGACGACAGCGCAACGGAACCCGGACAGGTCGGCCGTATCGCGCCGAACGGTACGATTACGATGTTCGCCTTGAAGACGGCCAATGCGGATTTCGCAGGCATCGCGAGCGGGCCCGACGGCGCGCTCTGGCTCACCGACGCTCGTAACGATGCGATCGTTCGCCTCACGACGCAAGGCACGTTCACCACCTTCCCGTTGCCGAAGTCCGGTGCGTCGCCGAGCGGCATCACCGTCGGTTCCGACGGGGCGCTCTGGTTCGCCGAATACGACGGGCACGCGATCGGCCGGATGACCACGGGCGGCTCGCTCAAAGAATACAAATTCTTCAGCCCGAAATCTCCCTCGCAGATCACGGCGGGACCCGACGGCGCTCTGTGGTTCACCGAAGCGATCCCGAGCGGCGGTGAAATCGGGCGCATCACGACCGCAGGCGTCATCTCGCAATTCGAGCTTCCGAAGGCGACGCTGGCTAATTCCATTACGACGGGTCCCGACGGTAATCTGTGGTTCACGAACCACGATTCGATCGGCCGCCTCACGACCGCCGGCAAATTTTCGCAGTATCGCAAAGGCATCACGCCGGGCGAGCAACTGGGCGGGATCGCCCGCGCGAGCGACGGCACGATGTGGTTCACCGAATTTCGCACGGGCTCGCGAATTGCGAGCCTCACGACGACCGGCGCCATCCAAGAATACAACGCGGGCATCCTCTCGGGGTCCGCTCCCACCTACATCGCGCCCGGTCCCGGCGGTTCGGTCGACTTTACCGCGGTGCGCGCCGCGGATATCGGGATCGCGTCGTTCTAGCCTCGGCGCCTGCCGGGTCCGTCAGCCTTCGATAAGGTCCGGGTGACGGAGGCGACGTGGCCTCGGCCGCGAGACGCCGTCGCCGATCGAGGACCGAACGGTGGGTTTACGAGAGCCCGAGCGTCAACTGCGTCTCCTCCCGGCCGTCCGGCGCCGCGAGACGCGTCCGCAGTGGAACCTGTTCGGCGAGGGTCGGACGCTCGCCGAGCGCGCCCGCGATCTCTCTCGCGCGCGCGATCACGCCGGCCGGCAGGCCCGCCATCTTCGCGACCTCGATGCCGAACGAGCGCGACGTGCTGCCGGCGATGACGCGATGCGAGAAGACCGGCGCCCCCGCACGCGTATTCTCAACCGCCGTCACGTGAAAATTCGCGACCAGCGGCCAGCGTTCGGCGAGCGCCGTCAGCTCGTGAAAATGGGTTGCGAACAACGTCATCGGACATTGCCCGTCGAGGCCGAGCAGATATTCGCAGATCGCCTGCGCGATCGAGAGGCCGTCGATCGTTCCCGTGCCCCGGCCCACCTCATCGATCAACAGCAAGCTGCGCCGCGTGCAGCGCCGTAAGATGTTCGACGCCTCCGACATCTCGACGTAAAACGTCGACTGGCCCGAGGCGAGATCGTCGCCCGCACCGATCCGCGTGAAGATGCGCTCGACGATGCCGAGTTCCATCGAACGCGCGGGCACGAACGCACCGATCTGCGCCAGGATCACGAGGAGCGCCGTCTGCCGCAGATACGTCGATTTGCCGCCCATGTTCGGGCCCGTCAGGAGCACGAAGCGCCCGGCCGGCTCCGCGAGATGCAGATCGTTCGGCACGAACGTATCGCCCGCGAGCGCTTCGATCACCGGGTGGCGGCCGTCGACCACGTCGAGCGTGCTCGTCTCCACGAACCGCGGCCGCACGTAGCCCCGTTCGCCCGCAACCTGCGCGAGCGCGCAGGCGACGTCGAGTTCGGCGATCGCGTCGGCCGTCGCGAGCAGTTCGTCCACGCAGGCCGCCACCGTCTCCACGAGATTCGCGTACAGCGCCTCTTCGAGCCGGAGTTGACGCGACTGCGCGCTCGAGATCGCGATCTCGAGTTCCTTGAGTTCGGGAATCACGAACCGCTCGCCGCTCGTGAGCGTCTGCTTGCGTACGTAGTCCGCCGGCACGAGCGCGAGATTCGACTTCGAGATTTCGATCGCGTAGCCGAACGCGGACGCGTACTTGACTCGCAAGCCCTTGATGCCGGTCCGCGTGCGCTCGCGTTCTTCGAGGGCGGCGATCCGCTCGCGGGCGTTTTCGCGTAGTTCGACGCATTCGCGCACGTCGGCCGACGCATCGGGGCGGATCACGCCGCCGTCGGCCAGCGTCGCCGGCAGCTCGTCGCAGAGCGTGCGCAGCAGTTCCGCGTGCAGGTCCGCGTGCTCGCCGATCCGTTCGGCGTATGGCGCGAGCGTCGCCGGCAACGCGGCGCGTAGCGGGCCGAGCAGCGCGAGCGTCCGGCGCAGCGAGCCGAGGTCGCGCGGCTGCGCGCGCCTGAAGCGGACCTTCTGCGCGATCCGCTCGAGATCGAAGGCGCCGGCCAGCAGTTCTTGGATGGCGGCACGCGTCGGATAGTCGCGCACGAGTGCCTCGACGCGGTCCGCCCGCGCTTCGATCGCGCCGCGGTCGACCAGCGGCGCGAGAATCCAGCGCGAGAGCAACCGCGAGCCCATCGCCGTCTTGCAGCGGTCGATCGTGGCGAGCAGCGTGGCCTTTGCGTTCGCGCCCTGCGATTTCGTGAGGTCGAGATGTTTGCGCGTATTCGCGTCGAGCGCGACGAACGTGCGCGCGCGATAGAATTCGGGCTCGCGCATGAGGCCGGACGGGGCTGCGAATCCGACGCGGCGCACGAACGCGCCCAGCGCTTCGAGCGAGCGGCGCATTGCCAGCGACTCGTCGAGCGAGAATCCCGCGACGACGCCCGGCTCGTGCCGTTCGACGGCCGAGAGCGGCGGCGCCGTCACGCGAACGGCGGGCAGTTGCGCGGAGATCGTGGCCCGCAACTCGGGCGGCAGGTCGGCCACGATCTCCGCGGGGCCGAGCCGGATGAGTTCCGAGAGCGTCTCCTCGAGACCGCCGTCGCCGCTGTAGGCCGTCGCGGCGGCACGGCCCGTCGAAATGTCCGCGTACGCGATGCCGATCGCGTCGCCCGCGAGCGTGAGCGCCGCGAGGTAGTTGTTGCTCCCGCGGTCGAGCAGGTGCTCCTCGATCAGCGTGCCGGGCGTGACGACGCGCGTGACGTCGCGCCGCACGAGTTTGTTCGGTACCGGAATTTCGAGCTGGTCTGCGAGCGCGACGATGCGCTGCTGCGCCACGAGGTCCGCGAGGTACTTGTCGAGCGCGTGATGCGGCACGCCCGCCATCGCGACGCGCTGGCCGCCCCCCGCTTCTTTCGACGTGAGCGCAATTTGGAGAGCGGCTGCAATCGTGGTCGCGTCGTCGCCGTACGCCTCGTAGAAGTCGCCGACGCGCGAGAGCAGGATCGCGTCGGGATAGCGCGCCTTCATGGAGAAATACTGCTCCAGCATCGGCGAATAGCGCGTTTCGCTCACGCGCGGTTACACGGCGGCTCGGAGACGCGGCTCAGCGTAGTGCGGCAACGAGGTCGATCGTCGGCCGCGCGTCGACCGGTTCGCGCGCGGCCGCGTAGCGCTCGGCAACGCCGAGGATCTCGCCCGCACAACCCCACGTGAACGCCTCGTCGACGCGCACGTCGATCCACGGTTTCGCTTGGAGGTGCGCTTCGGCAAGCGAGCCCAGTGGCGCAATAATCGTCACGTTGTCGATCGTCTTGGCCGCGATCTTCGTGCGGTCTTTGCGCGACGGGCCTTGCACGAGCGCGCGGACGACCGAGCCGCGTTTGCGCTCGTGCCAGGCGCGCACGTTGCGGTCGACGACGGCCGCGAGCCGCCGCAAACGCTCGTTCCCGATTTCGGGCGCGATCTGTTCCCAATGCGCGGCCGGCGTTCCGCGGCGCGGCGAGTAGACGAACATGAACGCCTGCGCGAAGCGCATCTCGTCGCAAAGCGCGAGCGTCGCTTCGAAATCGTGCTCCGTTTCGCCCGGAAACGCGACGATGAGGTCGGTCGTAAGCGCCCAGTCCGGGCACATCTCGCGGAAGAGCGCGATCTTCTCGCGATACTGTGCCACCGTATATTTCCGGTTCATGCGTCGGAGGATCGGATCGGAACCCGATTGCACGGGTAAGTGGAAACGCGGATTGAGGGCGGGAAGCGCGCTCATCGACGCCGCGAGTTTCGCCGTGTAGTCCTTGGGATGCGACGTGAGGAACGTCAAACGGTCGAGCCCGTCGAGCGCGGCGACCGCCGCGAGCAGATCTGCGAAATCCGTGCCCGACGCGGGCTCGCGATAGGCGTTGACGGTTTGGCCCACGAGCGTGATTTCGCGGGCGCCGCGTTCGATCGCCCGGCGGCATTCGGCGAGAATGTCGCCGGCGGGCCGGTTGTCGAAGCGCCCGCGGACGTACGGTACGATGCAGTACGTGCAATAATACGAGCAGCCGCGTTGCACGTTGACGAACGCGCGAACGTGCGCGTACGCGTCGCCGACGCAATCGCCGCGGCCGCCCAGCGGGTCGACGAGCAGCCGCTGCTCCGTGAGATCCTCGTCGTCGTCGTCGAAGCCGGAGCGCCACGCGACGAGGGCATCGCCGAGCCGAGCGAGATCGCGCGTGCCGAAGACCGCGTCGACGTATGGCGCCTTGCCCTGCATCCGGTCGCGATCCTGTTCGGCGAGGCACCCGCAGACGACCAGTTTGATTCGCGGGTCGGCGGCCTTGAGCGCTTTGAAATGTGCCATCCGCCCGTAGGCGCGCTTCTCCGCATTGTCGCGCACGGTGCAGGTATTGATCACGACGACGCTCGCTTGCGCGGCGTCGCCCGTGACGGCGTAGCCCGACGCGGCGGCGCGGTCCGCAATGTACTGCGAATCCGCCTCGTTCATCTGGCAGCCGAACGTCTCGATATATATGCTCGCCATGGTCCTCTACGGGCTCTTCGACATATCGTCGGACAACTTTTCAAGCAGGGCGAGCGGCAGGTAAAGCTTGCCGCCGATCGTGGTCGGGGCGACGTCGTAAGCCGTGGTCACGCCGTCGAAACGGACCGAGGACTCACCGAAACGCGCCACGACCACGTGTCCGCTCGCTCGAACGACGATTTTCGCGCCCTCGATCGTGTATGCGTCCGACCCGACGTAGTCGTCGGCCGGCGCCAGCACCGCGGAACGCGCCGCTTCCACATTCGAGGGCTCGGCGCGCAGCACGAGTTCGGTCGCCGTATCCGGCAGGACCGTGAAGGTGCGCGTCACGGAGGTTTTGGGCGTGCGGACGACGATCCGGTGCGGGCCCGCCGGCAGCGGCACGGGATGCCCGGGCGGCGCCGGCCGGGCGACGTCGTCGATCGTCAAGACCGCATCGGCCGGAGCTCCGCGGACGATCACCGATCCCGGCGGCGTGCCCGCGAACGCCCGAGGACCCGCGAGCAGCCGCGTACTCGACATCGCGACGCCGCCCGCGGGGACGGATACGTCGACCTCCTGCTGCTGCCAACCGGTCCGGGTGATCGTAAGCGCGTGATGGCCGGGCGCGAGCGCGTCGACGAGGACCGGGGCGCGGCCCACGTAGGTCCCATCGATCCAAATGTCGGCGCCGGCCGGCAGCGTCGTGACGTAGACGGCGCCGACCGGAACGTCCGCGAACGCGGCGCCGGCACATACGAACAAAGCGAACGGGATCGACGCGAGAAACGCCACGATTCGGGCATACATCGCGATACGAATTCGCCATACACGGTCCGGCCGCCCCGCACGGCGAAGGTCACGAAACATGGACTCTCCCACGAAAATCGAGGCGTCGGCGAAGATACGGCCCGCAACGGTCGCGATCGTCGGGCGCCCGAACGTCGGGAAGAGCGCGCTCTTCAACCGGCTCGTCGGCAAGCGCATGGCGATCGTCGACGACGAACCGGGCGTCACGCGCGACCGCCTCTACGCGCTTGCCGAATGGCGCGGCCGCACCTTCAGCGTCATCGATACCGCCGGCATCGATCCGGACGCCCTCGAAGCGGACGACATGGCGCGCCAGACGCGCGCGCAGGCGGAGATCGCCGCGAACGACGCCGACGTGATCGTGTTCGTCGTCGATGCGATGGCGGGTCTCTCGCCGCTCGACGACGACGTCGTGCACATCATGCGCAAGACGCGCCGGCCCGTCGTCCTCGCCGCAAACAAAGCGGAATCCGACCGGGTCAAACGCGAGATTCCGGGCGAGTTCGCGCGCTTGGGTTTCGGCGAGCCGATCGCGGTTTCGGCGTTGCACGGCGAGGGCACGGGCGACCTGCTCGATGCGATCTTCGAACGGCTACCTGCAGAGTACGAGGCGGCGGACGAAGAGACCGAACTCGCGCTCGCAATCGTGGGCCGGCCCAACGTCGGGAAATCTTCGCTGCTCAACGCCCTGATCGGCGAGGACCGCTCGATCGTGTCCAACGTGCCGGGCACCACGCGCGACGCAATCGACACGCTTTTCAAAACGCGCGATCGGACGATCCGGCTGATCGATACGGCCGGCGTGTGGCGCAAGACCAAGCATCACGGCTCGATCGAATACTATGCCTCTTTACGATCGCTCGGGGCGATCGCGCGCTGCGACATCGCGATCCTCGTGATCGATACGATGGCGGGCATTCTCGATCAGGACCGGCGCCTCGCGGGAATGGTCCTCGAAGAGCGCAAGGGCCTCATCATCGTCGGAAACAAGTGGGATCTTGCGTTGCAACAGGACGAGGATTTCAGTCAACCGGAGCTGATCGAGGTGATCCACGAAAACCTTCCCTTCGCGTCGTTCGCGCCCGTCACGTTCCTCTCCGCGATGACCAAACGCCGCCTCAACAGCCTGATGCCGCTGGTCTTGAGCGTGGCGGAGAGCCTAGACCGGCGCGTGCCGACGCCCCAACTCAACGCGATCGTTCGCGACGCCGTGTACGCCCATCCCGCGCCGATGCGCGGCGGGAAACCGCTTCGCGTCTACTACACGGCCCAGGTCGCGACGCATCCGCCGCTCTTCATCTTCCACTGCAACGATCCCGACCTCGTGACGCCGAGCTACAAGCGCTTTCTCGAAAACACGCTGCGCTCGAATTTCGATTTCGAAGGCGTGCCGCTCGGCCTCGAATTCCGCGCTCGGCGCGAGGACGATTCGGAGCGCCGGGCGTGACGCCGACGTACTACACCATGCCGGGCATCATCGCGGTGCTCGGGTGGCCGTATCTGCTCTTCGCCTTCCTCGTCGGCTCGATTCCGTTCGGCCTGCTCGTGAGCCGCATCTTCTTCCGACGCGACCTGCGCGCGAGCGGGTCGGGAAATATCGGCGCCGCGAACGCACTGCGCACGCTCGGCAACGGCGCGGGCGCCGCCGTCCTCGTCCTCGACGCGCTCAAAGGCGTCGTCGCGGTGGAGGTCGCAGCGTGGCTGCTGCTGCGAGTCCCCCTGCAAATCCCCTATCAGGGCGGCGAGTTCGAGATCGGCTATCCCGGGCGCGCGTACGATCTCATGCCGATCGCCGGCCTCGCCGCCGTCTACGGCCACTGCTACACGCCGTGGCTGCGACTGCGCGGCGGCAAGGGCGTCGCGACCTTTCTCGGAGCCACGTTCGCGCTCGCGTGGCCGGCCGGCGTGACGTTCGTCCTCGTATGGCTCCTCGTCGTGCTGCCGACCGGATTCGCGTCGGTCGGCTCGATGCTCGGCGTCGTCGCGGCGGGAGCCGTCCTCGTGGCGACGAGCCCCCATTACGCCGCGGGTGGATTCGTCTACGCGTTTCTCTGCGCGTTCATCGTCATCCTCAAGCACCGCGACAACATCGCCCGGTTGACGGCGGGCACGGAGAACCGCTTGCGGCTCCTGCGACGCTGAAGGCGGCGCGTCGCGCTTCGCCGTAACCCGATTTTCGATGATATCCTCGAACGATTTTCGCAACGGCGTCACCATCGTGATCGACGGCCAGCTTTGGACGGTCATCGAATTCTTGCACGTAAAACCCGGCAAAGGCTCCGCGTTCGTGCGCACGCGGCTCAAGAACGTGAAGACCGGCGCCAGCGTCGAGCGAACTTTCCGCGCGGGTGAAAAGCTCGAGCGCGCGACGCTCGACAATCGCGAGATGCAGATGCTCTACAACGACGCGGACGGGTACCACTTCATGGATAACGAATCGTTCGAGAACTTTACCTTGCAGAAGGACGTGATCGGCGATCAGGCCGATTTCCTCAAGGACGGTATGAAAATCGACGTGCAGTTCCACGACGGAACGCCGATCGGTGCGACGTTGCCCTCGCACGTCGAACTCCGCGTCGAAGAGACGGACCCCGGCTTCAAGGGCGACACCGCGACCGGCACGACGAAATCCGCACGCCTGGAAACGGGGACGAGCGTGCAAGTGCCGCTCTTCGTGAATCCGGGCGATCTGATCCGCGTCGACACGCGGGATCGGCGCTATATCGGCCGCGTCCAATAGCTGCGGCGGCGGCTGCCGGCTTGGGTAGGACGGTATCATGGAACCACTCGTAGCCAAGGAGCGCGCGCTCCGCGCCGCCGTGCGCGACTACGCCCGCTGCATCGTCGCGTTTTCCGGAGGGGTCGATTCGGCGCTGGTCGTGGCGATCGCCGCGCAAGAACTCGGCGACGGCGCGCTCGCCGTAACGGGCGTTTCGCCGAGTTTGCCGCGCGCGGAACGCGAGGCCGCCGCAGCGTTTGCGCGGGCCGTCGGCTCCCGGCACGAACTCCTCGACACGCACGAACTCGACGACCCGAACTACGCCGCCAACCCGGCCAATCGCTGTTACTTTTGCAAGTCCGAACTCTACGGCCGCCTGCAACGCGTCGCGGCCGCGGGCGCGTATGCGGTCATCGCCGACGGCCTCAACGCCGACGACCTCGCCGAAATGCGCCACGGGCGGCGCGCGGCCGACGAAGTCGGCGTCCGCAGCCCGCTGGCCGAGGCCGGTTTTACGAAAGACGACGTTCGCACGCTCGCGCGCCGCCTGGGTCTCGACGTCTGGGACAAACCCGCGGCCGCGTGCCTATCGTCGCGTTTCCCGACCGGAACCGCGATCACGCTCGAACTGCTCGAACGCGTCGAAGCCGCGGAGCGCGTCCTCGCAAACGCAGGGTTACGCGAATACCGCGTGCGCCATCACGGCGACGTCGCGCGCATCGAGATTCCGCTCGACGCGATCGACGCGCTCCTGCGCAAGCGCGCGGAGATCCTCGCGGGCGTGCGCGCCGCGGGCTACCGCTTTGTCTCGCTCGATCTCGGGGGTTACGTCCGCGGCGGCGTCGCCGCGCCGGCGGACGCACTTGGCGACGGGGTCATCGATCTCGTCGCCCGCTAATATCGCCCTTGCCCTTCACCCTTCGACGCTCGCCGGCGGGGCCGTGCGCCGCGCGCGACTCGTCGCCGACGTCACGCGTCTCGAGGATCTCGAAAACGCGCAGGCGATAACGCGGATCGTACTTCCGCCGGCTGCACCGCCCGCACGAGACGTAAACGGGCGGCTTCTTCTTGCGCAGCAATTCCATCTTGCACGACTCGCAGCGCAAGATGAACCGCTTGGAACTCTCGCGGCGCGGCAACGCGGTGCCGAGTTCGTGATAGATCGAGCGCAAACCCAGTTCGCGCATCTTCTTCTTGAAGCGTGCCGTGTGGCCCGGATTCTCGCCGCGCGCGAAGAGCCACGCGTGGATCATCTCGTGCAGCAGCGTATCGCGCAACGCCGCCGGATCGCGCTCGAAATGTTTGGGCGAAAGTTCGATCAGCGGCGGCTTGTAGGTAATCCGGCCGGCCAGATTCGAGAAGCGGCCGTTGTAGGCGATGCGGTGCGTCGGAATCTCGCCGCCGAAATGCTCGTTGTTGAGCATCGCGAAGAGCATCTGCAGTTCGGAGACGTCAGGCAACACGCCACTAGGCTTTGCACGCGCCCGCGAGAACACCCTCGTTCGTGGCAAGCGGTCCTTCTCGCGGTCTTCCGCCGCGCATCTATCTTCCGATCCTCTTCGCGACGGCGCTCGCATTCCTCGGAATCGTCGGCTACTTTCTGCGGGCGGCACTCGGCGTCACGGGCTCGGCCATCGGACCCGTCGCCCAGCAGGGCGACTCGAACATCCGCGCGACCGCGGTGCCGGGCTCGGATTCGCTCGCCACAACGGCGCCGGGCGAGGTGGTCGTGCCGCAGACGGGCGGCGCGGCTCCGGCGGGCGCACCCAACGGCGTCGGCGGCGGCACGCCGCCACAGACGATCGCCGGCGGTCCGCCGGCTCCGGTGCAACGCCTGCTGACCGAATTGCGCGGAAGACTGCAGCAGAATCCGAACGATCTCGCCGCCATCGTGAACCTCGCGAATCTCTATTTCGACGCGGGAAAATACGCGCAGGCCGTCGGCTACTACAAGCGCGCGCTCGCACTCGATCCCGATAACCCCGATACGCGCACCGACTACGCGACCGCGCTGCACGGCGAGAACCACGATCTCGAATCGCTCGCGCAATTGCAGATCGTCTTGAACAAACGTCCGCAATTCCCCGAGGCCCTTTTTAACGAGGGTATCGTCGCAAACGCGATCGGCCGCCGCACGCAGGCCGTTTCCGCGTTCAAAGCGTTTCTGCGCGTCTCGCCGCACGATCAGCGCGCCGACGACGCGCGGACCGCGCTGCAGAATCTCGGCGCGTCGTGAATGCTCCCGTCTGAGGCGGCCGGGCTCGTTCCGCTCGTCGCATACCAGGGGGAGCCGGGCGCCTTCAGCGACGACGCGGCGCGACGGCTCGTGCCGGGCGCCGAGACGCTCGGCTACGGCACGTTCGACGACGCGGCGGCAGCCGTCCAGGCGGGCGCGACCACCTACGCGCTGCTGCCGTGCGAGAACTCGATCTCGGGTTCGGTGCCGCGCGTGTACGATCTGCTCTGGGCGGACGAACGGCTCGCGATCGTCGACGAGATCGTCTACCGCGTCGTCCAAAATCTCATCGGTGTAGCGGGCGCGACGGCGGACGGTTTGCGGGAAGTGCGGTCGCATCCGGTCGCGCTCGAACAATGCCGTCGTTTTCTCGGCGCGCATCCCGGCATCAAGAGCACGATCGTGGCCGATACCGCAGGCGCGGTGCGCGAGATCGCACGTTTGGGGGATCCCGCGGTCGGGGCGATTGCATCCGCACTCGCGGCCGAACGCTACGGCGTCCACGTCATCTCGCCCGCGATTCAAGACGTCGACGACAACTTCACGCGCTTCTTCTTGCTCGAGTGCGACGGCACGCCGCAGCGCGACCCGAGCGCCCGCACGCGCGCGTGCGTCGCGCTCTCGCTCGCGCACCGGCCCGGGGCTTTGCGCGACGCGCTGGCGGCGTTCGCCGATGCGGGCCTCAACCTGCGCACGCTCGTCTCGCGACCGTCGCTCGAAGAGCCGTTCACCTATCGCTTTTATTGCGAAGTGGAACCGGCCACGCAGGCGCAGTTGGCCGCCGCACTCACGCGCGTCGACGGCGCGACGCGCGTGCTCGGCCACTATTGAAGCGCCGTTCAGTGCGGTTTTCCGGGTCCCTTCGGACGCGCGAGCTGCTCGATCGTGCCGACGGGAGCGGGCGTCGGCGTGACGGCCGAGGTCGCGACCGCGCTCGGTGCCGCCGTCGCACCCGGGGCGTTATTCGAACCGTGATTCGCGCCGATCAGCAGCGCCGCGGCACCCGCACCGAGCACGGCGCCCGCGGCCGGCGCGAGGCTCGATCCGCCCTGCGGCGTTTTCGTTTCGTAGGTCGAGCCGTCGATGAAGTGCGCCGATTTGACCCGGCACACGGCATGATCGACCGCACCGAACGGCAAGCCCTCCGGACCGTACGGCGGCGCCACGACGACGTCGCCGAGCAGTTTGTTCGACGCATCGAAAAAGTCGAGTTCGACCTCGGCGTCGGTGATCGCGGCCCGCTTGCGATCGGCGACGGTGATATCGGGCGTGAATACGCCGCTGCTGTCGTTCTCGATCGAACACGCGCTCACGTACGCGGGCGCGTCTTTGGGATCGCCGAGCGTCGCGCTCGGGGTGCCGGCCGAGGTCGCCGTCGCGCACGCGAATGCGAATGCGACGAACGCCGCGCTGCGAAGTCTTGAGGGCGTCGAACTCATAGTCGCAAAACTCGCCTTACCCCGAGTTCGTCCCTCTTTCTGAGAACGCGATCAGGAAGCCGCAGCGACGGGCGAGGCCGCGTCGCCGTCTTCCGGCGGCGCGAGACCGCTCTCCATCTCGGCGCGCTGATGGGCGCTACGGGAATAGACGCGCAGCTCCGCGATGTCGCGGGGGAAGATCAGTCCGAGCGACCAGTCGAACGCGACGCGCGCCTGGCGGTCGAGGCCCGGCAACCGGAGCAGATAATACGAGCGCCAAAGCAGCCACGCGAGGAATCCCGTCAAGAGAAACTTGCCGCGCAGCCCCGCGACGCCGCGGCGCGCTCCGAGCGACGCCATCATGCCGAACGACTCGTAGTGAAAAGCTTTGGTCGGCAAACCGCGCAGCGACGCGACGACGTTGGCCGCGAGGACGGGGCCTTCACGAATAGCGTGCTGCGCGGTCGCCGGATATTTCGAGCCGTCGGGCTTCGCGATCGAGGCGCAATCGCCGAGCGCCCAGACGCCCGGATAATTCGGTACGGCAAGATCGGGCTCGACGACGATCGACCCGCCGCGACCGGTGCCGATGGGCAGCGCCGCAACCACGGGCGACGGTTTGACGCCCGCGCTCCACACGATCGTGTGCGTCTCGAGCTTCGGTCCGTTCTTGATTTGTAAGCCGAACTCGTCGGCGCTCTCGACCATCGCCTCGGTCATCACCCGGATCCCGCGCCGGGTGAGCGATTTCGCGCTGTACTCGCCCATACCGGCCTGTAACTCGGGCAAGAGTTTCTTACCGCCCTCGACGAGATAGACTTCCACGTCCTTCGGGTCGATCGTCGGATAGAAGTGGAGCGAACTCCGAAAGAAATCCGCCATCTCGCCCGCCGCCTCGACGCCCGTGAACCCGCCGCCCACGAAGACGAAACGCAATTGGCGCCGGCGCTCCATCGAATCCGCCGTTACGGCTGCGACCTCCAACATCGCGATGACGTGGTTGCGCAAACGGTCCGCATCCTCGAGCGTCTTGTACGGAATCGAACGTTCCGCGATGCCGGGCAGATCGAACGTCGAATTGACGGACCCGAGCGCGAAGATAAGATGATCGTACGGAAGCGTCTGTTCGGACTTCGCGATCACGTGTTCGACCCGCACCGTCTTGGCCGCAAGGTCGACGCGCTTCACGTTGCCGAGCACGAAGGTCGTGCGCTTCAATTGCGCGCGCACCGGCGTCACCACGTGGCGCGTCTCGAGATTGCCGGAACCGACTTCGGGCAGCATCGGCGTGAAGAGCGAGAAATTGTCCCGGCTCACGAGCGTGACGGACGCTTCGCCGGGAGCGAGCAGGCGCTCGAGTTTGCGCGCCGTCGTCATGCCGGCGAATCCGCCGCCGAGGATCAAGATGCGAGCCATACTCCTCTCTTTCACGCTTCGCGCGGACTCTACCGTTAGGCGTGCGGGCGGGCGCGGCCGAACCAGTCGATCCAGGGATGCCAGATCAGGAGCGCCCACAGGATAACGGCGCTGACGAGCAGCGCGTAGAGCGCGAAGGCGGCGAGCTTCGCGCGGCGCCGGACGCTCGGGTCAGGAGACCGCACGGAGATCCGGTGCGGCGCGGGCCAACCCGCGCAATTCGCGCAGACGTTCGACGTACGAGGGCGCCCGCCCGACGTCACCGGGCCGGCGTTCTCCATGGCGCGTGACGACGTACCAGACGAGCATGGCGTTCCGCCGGATGGCCATGTCCCAGAGCACGGCCCACTCGTCGTCGGCGAGCGGCAGCGCCGCGTGATACGCGCGCGCGAACGCCGCGAAGCGGAGCGGATCGAGCGGCGCGGCTTCGTTCGCGCGCGCGTATGCGTCGGCCGCCGTCGCGACGTCGTAGGCACGCTCGGTCTCGTGCGTGAAGTCGAAGTCGATCAGCCCGCGTACGGTCCCGGCCTGCGTCACGACGTTGTCGGGATGCGCGTCGCCGTGAACGACCCCGTGCGGCAGTCCTTGCGCGCGCGGGGCGACGCGCGTGGCGGCGCCGGCCACGGCGTCGATCGCCGCGTTCCAGTCGACCGCCCGCGCGACCCGCGCGTCGTACGCATACGAGACGAATCGGTCGCGCAGCCACGCGAGCGTTCCGAGCGTTCGCGTGGCGCGCGGACGGCGCGCGCGGAACCCGTGCATCGCCCGATGGAACGCGGCCAGCGTCGCGGCCGCGCCGTCGGCAGCGTCCCGCTCGCCCGTGCTGCCCGGAACGAACGGCAGCAGCGCCGCGAACGAACCGTCGACGAGTCGCAGCGACTCGCCGTCCGCTCCCGCGACCGGAGCGCGCACCACGGCGATTCGCGCCGCCGCGTGCCGCATGACCGCATGTTCGTAGAAGAGCGCACTGCGCGTCACGTTGAGCCGCCCGTAACGACGCACGACGAGTTCGGAACCGCGCGCCGAACGAGCGAGCCACGATTCGTTGCTATAGCCGCCCGCAAGCTCGCGCACGGGCTCGACCGGCGCGCCGAACGCGTCGCCGATGCGCCGCACGTCGTCCCCGGTCATCGCCCGCGCGCGGCGGCGCGGATGCGCGCGCGCAGAACGTCGCCCGTGCCGGCCGCTTCGCGCGGATGCAACGGCTCGGGCGCCGGCGCGAGCCGCGCGATATCCCAGCGTTCGTCCGCGCCGGCACCGAAGTACCCGTCTTCCAACGCCGCCTCCGCATGCGTTCGCACGCCGGCCGCAGCGATCTCGATGCGGTACGCGCGGCAAAGCTCCGCAACCGTCGCGCAGGCGAGTTCGATCTGGTCGTCGCGCAACGGGTAGGCGCCGAAGTCCGAGGGGGTGGCGCGCGCCATCCCGCAAATCGCGACGCCGATCGCGTACGAATTGCGCCCCGCCGTATGCGCAGCGTACGTGCCGTCGCCGCGGCGGACGTCGCGCATGTTGTCGCGCAGGTCGTGCGTCGCATACACGACGGGCCGATCCGCGGCGTCGCGCGCGATACAGAAATGATAGGCGTCGAAGCTCGTTTCGTAGTCTCCGGCCGTCCAATGCAGATAGACGAAGCGCAGATCGCCCGGCGCGAACGTGCGATTAGGGGGCGGCGTCACCCGGTCGCGAAGGGCAGATGCGTGAACGAACCCAGCCGTCCGGCGCTGCCGGACCACTCCGACCCGTCGCACGCGATCGAGGGCGAATATCTCGCGCCGGATCCGGCCGCAGCCGCCTCCGGCCGGAATTGGAAGGCCGCCGGCGGGACCGCGGTCGGCATCGCCGTCCTGTTCGCGAAGTTCAAAGGCCTCCTGTTCGCGCTCCTCAACCTGAAGTGGATTCTGCTCGGCGGCAAGTTCGCGCTCACGGGGGCGTCGTTTCTCGCCTCGATCTGGTTCTACTCCCTCTTCTACGGCTGGAAGTTTGCGATCGTCTTCGTGTTGCTGATCGCCGTGCACGAGGCGGGCCACGTGATCTTCGTGCGGGGTTACGGGCTCTCGGCGCCCGGCGTATATTTCGTGCCCGGGTTCGGCGCCTTCACGTCGTGGAAGGGCGCACCGCAATCGGTGTTCCAGGAAGCCGTGATCGCGTTCGGCGGCCCGCTGCTCGGCGGCCTCGCGGGCCTCGTATGCTACGCGTACGGTCTCGCGACGGGCAGCGACTTCTGGATCGCCGCCGCATACGTGGCGTTTTTCCTGAACCTCTTCAACATGATTCCGATCGCCTTTCTCGACGGCGGAAAGATGACGGGCGCGATCTCGTCGCGGCTCTGGATCGTCGGGTTCGTCTTCGTCGTCGTTGCGGCGATCGCGTTTCACTGGTGGAACCCGATCCTGCTGATCCTCATCGTGCTGAGCATCCCGCGCGTCGTCCAAACGTTTCGCGGTCAGATCGATCCGCGCTACGCGAACGTGCCGGAGGGCGAGCGGGCGACGATTACGGTCGCTTACTTCGGATTGATGGCGCTCCTGATCGCCGGAGTGGTCGTCACGCACCTCGCGATCCCGGGTCACCCCACTTCGTAGTGCCCGCCCGCAGCGCGACGCTCCGGCGCGTCGCCTTGGCGGCGGCGCTGGCCGCGCTCGTCATCGCGTTCTTTCCGCTGCGTCCCAAGCCGACCGCCGGTCCCGTCTTTCGCGACTTCGAATCGTACTATGCGGCCGGAGTGACGTGGCGCTATCACGGCGATCCGTACGGTCGCGACGTCTGGCGAACGGAGCGCACGATACCGCAGGTCGATGCTGCGCGGGACGAGTTGCTCCCGTTCGTCGGCCCGCCCTTCGGCCTTCCGCTGTGGAACGCGTTCGGCAATTGCCCGTGGCCGGTCGCGACGGCCCTGTGGGGGACGATCCTCGGGCTCTCGCTCGGCGCGATCGCATTCGGCAGCCTGCGGCTCGCGCGCGTGCCGAGCGACGCGCTCGACGCCCTCGCCGTGCTGGTGGTCGCGGCGGGTTTCGGCCCGCTCACGAGCGGCGTCGCCCTGGGGCAGGCGGCCGTCGTCTCGTGCGCGGCGATCGTCGTCGTCCCGTTTCTGCTCGGCCCGCGCCGCGTCTTCGGGGCCTCGGCCGCGCTGCTCGCGGCCGCGTTGCAGCCGAACCTCGCGGTCGCGCTCGTCGCTCGCCTGGGCGGGATCCGGATGTGGATCGCGGCGCTCTTCGCCGCCACGGTCGCGCTCGGCGGATCGCTCATCGCCACGGGCGGCCCCGCCGGATGCGCGCACTATCTCGAGACGCTGCGCGCCCACGCCGCGGCGGAGCGCTTTCTCGCGATCCAGACGACGCCGGCCGCCGTGGCCCGCGCGCTCGGCGCGTCCGCTGCGCTTGCGGGAACGGTCGCGATCGTGCTCGCCCTCGCCGCGGTCGCCGGCGTTGCGTGGCAGTGCGCGTCCCGCCGCTATGCCGCGGACGACCGGCTCGCCCTCGCGTGCGCCGCGCTGCCCCTGATCCTGCCGTTCGCCCACGAGCACGACTTCACGATCGTCTTCTTCCCGGCGCTCGTCGCGGTGCGGCGCGCGCGCGGCGTCGCGTGGGTCGTCGCGGCGTTCGCGTTCCTGGCCGTGGGAACCGACTGGCTCGGGCTCGCGCAGCGCGCCACCGGCGCCTACGAAACCGCGGCGCTCACGCTCGCGGCGGCGCTCGGTACGGCGGTGCTCGCGCGCGATCGTTTACGACCGTACCATCTGCTGCCGGCACTCGCGGCGCTCGCGGTCCTCGCGGTCGCGTCCGTCGCGGCCGGGCATCCCCTGCCGACGTGGCCCGACGCCCTCGCCGCCGGATTTCACGAGCGTTTCGACGTGCCGGCGGCCGTCGTGTGGCACGACGAGCAGATCCAAAGCGGCATCGGCGCCCTCGTGCCGCTCTGGGGGGCGCTTCGGCTGGTTTCGCTCGCGGGCTGCGCGCTCGTGTGGCTCGTCGCGGGCGTCGTGCTGCGCGCGCCGCGTTACGGGGCCGGCGACTCCGCGGCGCTCGGAAGCTTTTTCCAAACGGCGTCGGCGGCCGGCGGCAATTTGTCCATGCGGCTCAGGAACATCGTTAGCTGCCAAAGTTGTTCGGCGGACAGGGTCGCGCCGAACGCGGGCATCGCCGTGAAGCGGATGCCGTGATCGAGCTTCCAGTAGGTCATGTTTTCCGGGTCGTCCTCGACGCCGTCCTTCGCGAGCAACGGCGCTTCGATGTAGAATCCCTTCGAGAGCGTCGAGGCCAAACCGTCCGACGCGCCGTGACAGACCGCGCAATTCGCGCCGTAGAGCTTGGCGCCGGCGATTAGGTTGGCGTCCGTCGGCTGCAGCGGATTCTTGTAGGCGGGGTCTTCGCGCGCCATCGTCGCGTGGAGCGATTTCTGCGCCGCCCACCGCTCGAGCGCGGGCGGTTTGACGTCGGCGCCGGACGGTAGCGCGCCGACGTAGACGCCCGCGAAACCCGCCGCGATGAGAAACGCGAGCGTGAAGATGATCCCGTAAACGAAGCGGAGCACCGTTAGATCGAATACTCCTGCGGATTCCAAAACGGCGAGAGCACGGGCGACGGAGAGAACCCTTTGAGATCCGAGTTGTAAACGTAAGCGTTGCGTCTGAAGAACAGAATGATCGACGGGACGTCTTCGGCGAAGCGCGTCTGTTCGATCCACGAGTCGGCCTTACGCTTGGCCGGGTCGATCGTCGCGAGGCCGTCGGCCATGGCTTTATCGGCCACGGGATCCTTCCAGAAGAGCGCGTTCTGGCCGCTCGGTGCGAAATTGAGCGAACTGTAGATCGAACTGTCGTCGGGATCGGCCGCGGCGACCCACGCGAAACCGGCGACGTCGTAGTGGCCGCCTTGCAGCACACCGTTCGCCGTATTGTCGAAGAACTGGGCCGCCGGTTGATTCTTGACGGCGACGTCGACCCCGATGTCGTGCCAGCCGCGCTGCACGTATTGTTCGATGGCACGACCGGTCGCGCTTTCCGATTGGGTCGCATAGTCGAAGGCGAGCCGTTGACCGTCCTTCACGCGAATGCCGTCCGGCCCGGGCTTCCAGCCGAGCGCGTCGAGCGCGGCGCGCGCCTTGACCGGGTCGTACGAATAGTTCGGTACGTTCGGATCGTAGTCGGCCGATATTCGCGGCGAATCCGGGACCGGCGAGAGATCGCCGAGACCGTGCGCGAGTTTCGTGAGGATGCCCACGCGATCGACGCCCATCGCGAGCGCGCGACGCATCCGCACGTCGCCGAAAAGCGGCCGCCGCAGATTGAAGTCGATGTGGTCGAAGAGAAACGACGGCGCGGCGAGCGCGACGGTCCCCGGAACGTGGTCGGCTTCCGGGTAGACGTTGACGCCGAGCCGTGCGGCCATGTCGATTTCGTGCGTCTTGATCTGCGCGACGAGCGTCGAATCGTCCGGCACGATCTTGAAGATCACGTGATCGAGCTTCGGCTTCCCGAGAAAATAGCCGTCGTACGCGTCCATGACGACCTGTTGGCCGCGATCCCAACGCACGAATTTGAAGGGACCGCTGCCGATCGGCGCGCCTTGATACGGAGCCGTGTTGAACGAACCCTTGGCGTCGTTGTATTTCGCGAGGATGTGCGCGGGCAAGATCGGCGCGTTGCCGTTCGCGCCCCAGAGCTGCTGCAGAAACGGCGCGTAGACGCGTTTCATATGAACGATCGCGACGAGCGGGTCGCTGCAATCGATGCTCTTGATATCGCGATAGCCGTCGTGCGTGATGTCGTTGTTCGCCGGGTTCATCACGGCTTTCCAGGTGAACGCGAGATCGGCGCACGTCATCTTCACGCCGTCGTGGAACGTGACGTTGGGCCGCAACTTGTATTTGAGCGTCAACCCGTCCCGGCTGACGTCGCCGTTCTGCAGCGTGGGAACTTCGCGCACGGCGTCCGGCACCGGGCGCGCCTTGTCGTCGTACCGGACCGCGTACGAGAACAGAAACGACGACAGGTCGCCCGTGGTCGCGCTGCTCGCGAGCATCGGATTGAGCGACTTCGTGTCTTCGTTTTCCGCATACACGAACGTCCCGTGCCGCGTCCAGGGATTGCCGCCCGTCGCGACCCCGCCGCCCGAACCGGGGGCGGAGGCCGTCGTGTCGACCTTCGTGCACGCGGAAAAAAGCAACATGGCCGCGAGCAGTGCGCCCGCGGCTCGCGATGCTTTAACCACGAAGCGTTTCCGGCTCCACCCCTCGGGCACGATGAAAAGCCGCGTAGGCGAACGGGGAAATCTCGGACGGCTTGATCTCGCTGCGGCCACCCCAGAAGACGTTCGTATAGCCGACGTCGATGCCGGCCTCGCGCAGGTGTTCGTCGATCGCCGCCTTGTGCGCGAGAAGCACGTCCTTGTCGAGACCGTGGGCCACGCCCATGACGTTCACGTCGCGGAACTCCGCGCCGCCCTCGCGCCAATAGGCGTGCGTCATGATGTGATGGCGGCCGACTTCGCGGCCGGCGTCGATCTCGCGTCCGGCGGGCACCCGCCAATGGAAGAGCGCGTTGTAGCGCGTGACGCGCTCGTTGCCGGGCGTCGCTTTGACGTGTTCGAGAAACGTCGAGAATCGCCCGATGACTTTGCGCTCGTGAAGCGACTCGGCCACCGCGTAGAATTCGTCCAGGCTCACGCCCGCTTCGGCGGCGCGCGCGGACCATAGGTCCCGAACCAACTCTGCCGGCTCGAATTCCCGCTTGAGCGCGACGAGGACTTGCCAATCGCGCTCGGAGAGGTCGACGATATTCGTGTCGATCACGTCGGCGAGTTCCTCGGCGCGCGCGCCCGGTTCGAGCCCGCGGCGGCGGATGTGCCCGACGCCGAGCGCGAACAGGCGTTTCGCCGGCATCAAGCGGTACGCGTCCGCACCGACGCGGTCGCGCAGGAAATCCGCGTGCTTCTCGATCGCGAAACCTTGCGGTACCTTGAGCGTCGTCCACAGCCGATACTGCGAGCCGGGCGTCGCACTATCGGTCGTGCGAATCACGACGTGTCCGGAAAAGGGATCGTCGTGCGACATGTACGCGAAGGCCGCGTCGAGCCGGTCCGGCGGGATCTGCCACGCGACGAGCGCGCCGTGCGCGAGATTCGTCGCGAGCAGCGTCTGACGCACCCGGCGGATCGTTCCCGACGCGAGCATCGCGCGAATGCGCGCGATCGTCGTATCGAGTTCCACCCCGGACTGGCGGGAGATTTCGCCCAGCGGATCGCGCAGGAAGCCCGGGATTCGGTCCTCCGAAATGCGCAGGATCGCCGCGTTGATCGGGTCGGCGACGGAGACGGGCGGTTCGCGAAGGGCCATTTCGGGCTCTACGCTACGGCCCGCGCGAAACCCCGGTGGCCGGCGGTCAATGGATCGCCGATTGCAACCGTTGCAGGAGCGTCGGCGTGTGCGCCGTCGTTCGCGCGCGTCCCGCCTTCGCGACCTTGGGCAATGTGAATTGCGCGGGATCGTAGTTCGCGCCCACCGCGAAGAGATAGGCCTGCTCGTTCTCGCGCAAGGTGTAGACCGCCGTGACTTGATCGGTGAGCGCTTGCGTCAATTGCACTTGCGCGTTGAGCAGGAGCGGCAGCGTGGTGACGCCCGCGCGATACTGCGCCTGCGTGGACTGCACGTTGATGACCGCCGTCGCGTATTCTTGCTGCGTCTCCACGAGCGCCGCCTGTGCCGCGACCAGATTCGCGAGGGTCTGTTTGACGTTGAGCTGGATGCCGAGCACCGTCGTCTGCAGGTTGGCGTTGGCGGCGTCCAGTTGCGCGCGCTCCGACGCCACGTTTGCGGCGGTGACGCCTTGATCGTAGATCGGCAACGACAACGCGAGCCCGATCGACTGACTGTTGCGGAAGTCGGCCAGGTTCTGCTGCGTCGTCCCGTCGTTCGCCGAGGCGCTCGCCGAGAGGGTCGGAAAGAGGCCGAGCGACGCGTTCTTCAGCGAATACTTGACCTGCGTGACCGTCTGCAACGAACTATCGTAATCCGGTCGCAAGGCGAGGGCGCGCGAAACGGCCGTCGCGTAGGTGGGAATCGGGACGGACGAAACGGCTGCCGTCGTGAAGACCGGGGCGTCGTCGACCGGCTGCACGTTGCCGTTGGCTTCCAATCCCATCGCGTTGAGGAAGGCCGCTTCGGCCGAGAGCTCCGCGCCTTGCGCGCGGACGACCGCGAGACGCGCCTGCGCCGTCGGCAACTGCGCCGTCGCGATATCCGCCTTGGCCGACGTCCCCGCGCGCACCTGAGCGCGCACGAGGTTCTCCTGGACCACATCCTCGCGCACGATCTCGAGATCGACCTGCGTCGTGCGTTCCGCTCCGAGATACACGTAATAGGCATTGGCCACGTTGTACGCGACCGTTTGTAAGTCGCGCTCGTAGGTATCTGCCGTCGCCGCCTCGGTGGCCCGAGCCGCGTTGACGGCCGCCGCGATCTTGCCGCCGTCGTAGATCAATTGAGCGAGCGCGAGGCCGAAGCTAGCGTTCCAACTGCGATACGACCCGCCGCCTTGGATCGCGGTCGCGGCCGTCGTGCCCGCGCCCGTCGTGGTCGAGGTGACGGCGCCGGCCTGGTCGATCACGTAGTCGAGATCCGACGACGCGGAAAACGACGGCAGCAATCCGGCGCGTTCGAGACGCACGGCCGCCGCCTCGACCGCGACGTCCGCCCGGGCTGCCCGGAGGCTCGGGTTTCGCGCGAATCCGATCGCGATCGCCTGCTGCAGCCCGATCGTGGCCGGGACGTCCGGCAGCGGCGTCCCCTGGCCGATCCCGGGTACGGGCGTACCGTACGCAGGGAACGGCAACGGCGTGCCGCTTCCGAGGGGCGCGAGCGTGTTGAGCGGGTACGGCGTCGGCTGGCCGGGATTGAGGACGCGGCTCCCCGGCCCGGGAGTCCCCGGGATGCCGAGGACCGTCGCCGTGCCGGAAGGGACGGCCGAAGCGCCGTTGCCGGGCGAGGAGATCGCGGGCTGGGGTGCGCCCGGGTCCGCGGACGGCGCCGGCGACGGGGCGGTTTGACGCGCCGACGCAACGGTCGGATGCACGGCGGCGACCGCGGTCGCCAAGACGAGCGCGCATCCGCCCAAGCCGAGCCGTACTCGGCGTAACTCCAACATCGAAAGACGTTCCTTTTTTCGTGTGTTAGTGCGTGGAGCCCGGCCCGGCGCCGGGCGACGGGGCGCCGGTGACCGCCACGACGCTGCCGTCTTGCAGCGCGTCGGGCCGCGTCGTGATGACGACCGTCCCCGGATGCACGTCTCCCCGAACCTCGGTGAGCGTGTCGGTCTGCAGACCGACCTGAACCGGCACCGCATGCGCCTTGCCGTCAGACCCGATCGTGAAAACGTTCGCGCCCTGATCGCCCTGGAACACGGCCGTCCGCGGAACGACGATCGCATCCGGGTGCCGCTCCTTCTGTACGATCAACGAGACGAGCATCCCGCCCCGCAAGACGTCGCCCCCGTTCTCGTAGCGGATCCGCGCCCGATACGATAGCGTTCCGCTGGTCGGAACCGCGTTGATGTCGAAGATCCGCCCTTCGAAAACACGGCCCGGCAGACTTTGCGACGTGAAATGCGCGGGCGTGCCGACGTGGACGTAAGCGAGATCTTCGTCGGGCACGTTCGCGTTCACGTAGACCTCGTCGACGTGGGAGACTTGAGCGATCGCTTGGTTCGGGCCGGCGTACGCCCCCGGATCGAGCAGCCGCTGGGTCACAACTCCGTCGAACGGAGCGTAGATCGAGGATTGAGCGATCTGAACTTTGAGCAGCTTGACGTTCGCTTCGGCCTCCGCGAGCGCCGCGCGATTCTGCTCGATCGTCGCCTGATCGACCTGCGTCTGCTGCGTGTTCTTGCGGGCGGTCTCGTACGCGGCTCGCGCGGCGGGAACGGCTTGCTGCGCGCTTGCGAGCGTCTGCTGCGCGGAAACGTAGGTCGCGCGCGCCTGCTCGGCGGCGGTCTGCGATACGTAGCCTTGCGCGACCAGCTGCTCGTTGCTGTCGTAGACCAGCTTCGCATTACGCAGCGCCGCTTCGTCGGCGAGAACGGTATTCTCGGCCGACTGCAGGCTCTGGCGTGCTTGGTAGACGGCCGACGAGTACTGCTGCGACGAGATCGGCGCCTGCACGTCGGAGCTGCGCAGTCGCGCATTGGACTGATCGACGGTCGCTTGATTCGCTTCGAGCTGCGCGACCAGTTGCGACGCGTCCAGCTGCGCGAGCAGCTCGCCGCGATGCACGCGGTCGCCCTCGTTGACCAGCACCTGCGAGACGGTTCCCGATTCCGGCGTGCTCAGCGTAGACTGGAACAGCGGAACGACCTGCCCGTCGAGCGTGATCGACGTCGCGATGTCCTGCTGGCGTGCCTTGGCGACGTCGACCGCGAGCGGGGGAGGCCCCTGCTGTTTCTTCGCTCCGCCGCCGCACCCGGTGGTCACCATGACGACGAGCGCGATGAATGCGAACGCACGAACCTTCATAAAACTCCTCTTTACGATCGCGTCCGCGTTTCTGAGGCTGCGCGGAACATCCGGAGCTACATACGCGGTTCGACGCGAAAATGATTCATGCGCTCGGTCCCAGAGGGGAGCGGCGCGGTCGACGGACTAAGAGGGGTTCCCATGGCCGTCAAAGTCGACATCGGTCGCACCTATCAGAGCCAAACGCGCGTCGAAGAGTGGATGACCGCGGAAAAAGCCGGGAACAAAGGTGTCGACGTTCTCTCGACGCCGATGTTGCTGCAGTTGATCGAGGACGCCGCCGTACATTGCCTGGCGGCGTCGCTCGGCGAGACCGAGATCTCGCTCGGTTCGTACGTGGAATTGACGCACCTCGCCCCGAGCCCGGTCGGTTTCATCGTCCGCATCGAAGTCGAGGTGATCGCCATCGACGGGCGCCGCATCAATTTTGCCTTTGCGGCATTCGACGAACGCGAGAAGGTCGCCGAAGGGATGCACGAGCGCTACATTATCGACAAAACCCGTTTCCTCAAGAACCTCGAAGAAAAGCTGGCTTAGGCTCGAGCGGCGCTGCGAGCCGCGTTGATGGCGCCGAGCGTGGCCCCGACGGTCGACTGGCCCGGGAACGTCGTGTCGCCGCAGAGGTAGAGGCCGCGCAGCGGGCTGCGCTGCGTGAAGGCGCGCCAGGTCGCCTGCGCCGGGGTCACCGGCAAGCCGCCGACGAGCCCGCGGTGACGCGCGGTGTAGCGCGTAAAGGTGTGCGGCATGGCCGTCTCTATAAAGAGGGCCCGGCCTGGCGCGCCCGGCAGGACGCGGCCGAGCGCCGCCAGCAGCTTGGCGGTGTACGCCGCACGTAGCTCCTCGACCGCGCCGTCCTTGAAGGCCCGCTCCCAGCGGGCGACGTCCGTGTGCGTGCTGATCGTAACGGCCCGGCCCCCGTTCCGGGCGCGGTGCGTCTCGTTCTCACCGGAGAACGAGAGAAACGTGGTGTTGCCTTCACCGGGCGGAGCGTCGTAGTTTTCGAGGAGCTGGTGATGCGTCGGGAAGCCCGCGGGGACGACGTGCGGCGGGAGAGCGCAATAGAGCATGAAGGCGCCCCAGCGTTCGGGAAGCGCCGCCAGGCGCGGCCGGAACGCCCGCGCCAGCGGCTCGCAGAGCGCGGCCGTGTCGTGAACCGGTAGCGCCGAGACGATACGATCGCATGCGATCCGGCGCCCGTCGTCCAGCCGCACCCCCGAGATCCGGCCCCGCGCGGTTTCGATTTGCCGAACGCTTTTGTTGTAAAGGATCGTGCCGCCGGCGCGACGCGTTGCGCGGGCGAGTGCGACGGCAAGGGTCGAAACGCCGTCTGCAAGATGGAACGTCCCCTCGCGCGCGAGGTCGAGAGCCGTGGCGCCGTAGGCGAGGTCCGCGCCCGCGGCGTCGGTCTGCGCCGTGATGAGGAGTTGCGCGTCGACAAAGGCTCGCAGCCGGCGCGACGCGTCGCGCGGTATGATCGATGCCACAGTCCGCCCGAGCGTGAAGAGCAACCCGGCGTGTCGCGGGCGGAAAGCTCCCGCGAGCGCACCGATGCTCGCAATATCGACAGGAAGCGCGGGGAAGCGCGTCGAGAAGTCCCACGTAAGGTCCGCGATGCGCTCCTGAGCGCGCCAAAAGGACTCGGCCATGGTGCCGAAAGCGCGTTTCCGCTCCTCCGGCCATCGTTCGTCACCAAAGCGAACGATCGTCTCGTCCGGCAGATGGACGACCATCGATGGTTCGATGGGGACCGGTGAAACACAAATCCCAAATCGTTCGTTTATCAGCCGGTGTATGCCGCGAGACCCGAATCCACCAACCAGGGTCGCGCCCACGTCGAAACGGTATCCGTCGCGCTGGTAGAACGACGCACACCCACCCGGTACGTTGTGGCGTTCCACGACGACTGTCCGTAGGCCGCGCCGCGCGAGGTCCGTTGCCGCCGTCAATCCGGCGACGCCGGCACCGATCACGACCGCATCGTACGGGCCGAGCTCACTTCTCACCACATTCTCATTGGAGGCATTTCGGGCCGGTTTCGGTCCAAAATGGAACGGGTAAGGCAAGTTTTGAGTTACCGGGAAAATTCCAGGCAGGCTCCATACCTTATTTAGGAGGCATTTAGTGAAACGACTCGTTTCGCGAACGCTCGCTATCATGGCGACGATCGCGTTCGGGATCGTAGGCTTCGCAGGTTCGGCGTTCGCGCCGGCCGCAGCCCAGACGGAGGGTCCGAATTTCGGCGCCCCGCCGTCAGGCGAAGTCCCGATCCTTTTCAATGACCAGCACGTTTATTCGAAACCGGACAAACTGAAAAAAGGTCGTGTCCTGGCCGCTTTGGTACGCGGGAAGACGATCCTTGTTCCGTTGCGTTCGATGTTCGAACAAATGGGCGGGGCCACAGTTTCGTACAACGCGTCGACGAAAACCGTCGACGTTTCCAAGCCCGGCGCCGACGTCCAAGTGACGGTCGGTAAACCGGAAGTCGTTCTCAACGGAGAAACGCGCCCGCTCGACGTCCCTCCCGAAATCTACAAGGGTTCGGTCGTCGTCCCGGTCCGCGTGATCTCTGAAGCGCTCGGCGCCTACGTTCAGTGGGTTCCCGACAAGCGCGTCGTCGTCGTGCGGTATCTCCCGCCCCCGACTCCGCCGCCGGCACCGCCGGCGACCGCGCCGCCCAGTCCGCCGCCGACACCCGCTCCGACTCCGACGGCGACGCCGACCCCGACCCCGACCAAGGGTGCCGAGACGGTGTTCTTCCTCGCAGGCGACGCGCTCTTCGATCCCAAGGTGTACAACGAGTTCGATCCCGGCCAACAGGGCGGGCTCTCCGGTGCGGCTCGCGCCGGTCTCAGCTTCAGCTACGCGAATCTCGCGCTCATGGCCGAAGTGAACTATGCGTACTACCGCTATCCGCATCGCGGCAGCACGGCGTTTGACGGAAATCCGGCAAACCCGGCTAACTCCAACACGGGACCCGCACCGGTCTGCGGACCCGGCGGCGCCGCCGTCGGTGGTTCGGGCTGCGTCACGACCCTCGGGCCGGTGAGCAACCAAACCTTCGTCAACTCGTTCGACGTCCGCGACAACGATGCGGACGGCCGTATCGGCCTTGGGATTGCGAATCCGAAGATCTTCCTGGTTGGAAGCTATGAGGATCGCTACAACAACGCCGGTTATCCGCGCCTCAAGGGCGTCGGCGGCGGTCTCGAAAAGTTGACGAACTTCGATCAGCCCGTCGACATCTACGGCAGCATCTTGTACTACCCGTCGATTAGCGGTAGCTACACCGACATCTTCGGGAACAACCAAAATCTGCAATACCGCTACCTGAAGTATCAGGCCGGTATCGACCTCAACGTTCCGCGGACGCCTCTGTTCCTCGACTTCGGTTACATGGGTAACCGCGGCATCGCGAAGGAAAACGCACCGTCGAACTTCACGGAGAACAGCCTGTACGGCGGACTCGGACTCCACTTCTAAAGCGGAATCCGATTCGGCCCCAAGCTCGAATCCAGAGAAAAGCTCCTCGCTCGCGCGGGGGGCTTTTTTCGTCGGTACATCGCGCGTAGGCAAAAGGTACACCACTGTCGTAGATGCCTGCGCAGATCGTACAACGCATCGAGGCGCCGTCGGCCGCTACGGGGGGACTCTTGAAACACTCCAGCACGGGCGCGCTCTCGGTGATCCTCGCCGCAAGTTTCGCGTTGACGACGCTCCTCGCCGCCCCGGCACGGTCGGCCGCAGACGAACGCATCGGCAGCAGCGTCGAGCAAGCCGGTTCGGGCGCGGCGGTGGTCGCTCAAGCCTCGAGCACTCCGGCGGTGAGCGCCAGCCCGGCCATGATTCTGCCGCCGTCGGCAGCGCCCGCTACAACCGTCGCCCCTGCGGCCCCGGCTCCCGCCGGACCGGTCGTCATTCCGTCGATGCCGCCGGCCGACTTCGGCACGCCGCCTGCCGGAGAAATTCCGATCCTCTTCAACGACCGGCACGTGTTCGCGAAGCCCGACCGCTTGCGTAGCGGCCGCGTCCTGTCGGCGATCATCCGGAACAACGTAATCCTCGTGCCGCTCCGTTCGATGTTCGAGCAGATGGGCGCCACGGTCAAATTCGACCGCGCGAGCCGCGAGGTCGACGTGACGAAGCCCGGCTCCGACGTCCAAGTGACGATCGGCAAGCCCGAGGTCGTCATCAACGGCGAGTCCCGGCCGCTCGACGTTCCGCCCGTCATGTGGAAGGGTTTCGTCCTCGTGCCGCTGCGCGTCTTATCGGAGGGCATGGGCGCGTACGTGCAGTGGGTGCCCGATAAGCGCATCGTCGTCGTTCGTTACCTCTCGGCGCCGGTACCCGAACCGCCCACGGAGGCACCCTCCGCACCGCCGGCCGTCATCGCAACGCCGGCGCCGTCACCCACACCATCGCCGACGCCCGCCCCCAAAGCCAAACCGCGCGACGAAAGGTTCGTGGTCGGCGACTACATCTTTTCACCGAAGGAATACAACGAATTGAGCCCGGGGAACAACGGGAAGGACTCGTTCCACGCGGGACTCGGGGTCGAATTCCCGCTGTTCAACCTTCCGTGGATGCTCGAGGGCGATTTCCGCAGCTTCCGCACGGCCGTCGGCGGCGGCCCGGGGTGTCCCGCGAACGGTCCCGGCTGCGCGACCGGCAACGGGCAAGAGGGCCGCGTGAACGTGCCGTCGTTCCAGGCCCGGAACGACGACTTCGACGGCCGATTCGGCCTCAAGGTCGCCGATCCGCGCATCTATATCGGCGTCGGGTACCTGTTCCGCAATACGAACTACGAAGGCGGCGCCTTTGCGTCGCAGCAGCACGGCGTCGGATTCGGCGTCGAAAAATTACCCGACCTCGACCAGCCGTTCTCGATCTACGGTTCCGTTTATTACTACCCCGTCGTCACGACGAATTCGAATCAGCCGCTCGGCAACGGTTCGTTCGGCGCCGTACAATATCGCGTCCTCAAGTATGCGGTCGGCGGCACGTTCGACTTCGGGGCGAGCCCGATCTATATCGACCTCGGGTTCCTCGGCGAGAACGCCACCGTACGGCAAAACGGTTCGTCGAACGAGCAGTACAACGGACCGTACGCGGGGCTGGGGATCCACTTTTAACCGTTCCTAAAACCATAGGCGTCTATTGCACCGCCTGGATGGACATGACCCGAACGCGTACTGGTCAAGATTTGCACCTCGGAGTCTCACCGAGGACGCACGACATTTCTATCACTCCACATCTCACGACGCTGAGGATCGTCCCCTACAAGACGGCCGCACGTAGCTTTCCAGGCATGCTGACTCCCGATCCCAATTGCTCGTTTGCGTGGCCAGCC
>Ga0116227_10001719_pt1 | contig 49393 bp, 33 predicted proteins | sample S1TSphgellanicum_FD_89693 | JGI IMG/M metagenome (GOLD analysis project Ga0116227, IMG submission 89693) | Host-associated microbial communities from peat moss isolated from Minnesota, USA - S1T2_Fb - Sphagnum magellanicum MG | ecosystem: Host-associated > Plants > Peat moss > Unclassified...
ACACGGACACACAAGACTCACCACGGCCCGGACTTGGGGGAAGCCACCACCTTCCCCCTTATAGTATACTCTGCAACTCTCCACGGAGGCTACATCCAAATGGCTATTTTTCCCGGGACTCTTGAGTGGGAATCCCAAAATCGCGCCAAATGGGACTCCTGTGACTTTGGAGCCCCGTAACTTTGCGAGTAAACCTCGGATCGCAATGCGGTCTAAAGCAAAGTTATAGCTCTTGTCGAGATCTTTCCAACGATATGTGGCACGCCCCCTGCAACTAAGTAAATCTGGTCGATTCCCGACCTTTTGTGGTCGGGAGTCAAATTGGCAATTCGACTCCCGGCCCTTCTTTTGGCCATAACTTATGTTTCAGATATCCAAATGAGTAATGCGAGCCCATTTTAGACATTTATGCTTCAAGAGCTTTCCAATGATATAAATAACGCCACAAAACATTGAGGTTTGACCCCTACAATCGATTTCTGAAGTTTTGGGAGTCCACCGGGACTCCATTTCCCAAGTGGGAGTTGCCTTGGGAGTGTGAGGGTTCACTCCCTCATACTCTCTCACACTTTCTAACACTCCCAGGAGTTTGTGATGTGACTCCCGGGCTTCTTCTTCTTGGCCCGCAACCTTGCAACCCCTTAGCCTTGGTCGCAAGCCCAAAGCTAAGGTTGCGACACCGTGTTTACTCGTGACTCGTCCGTGCACCAAAATGCTTCAACTACGCACTAATCAACTTATTGTTTTGTTTGTGCAAGTCCATGTGAATAAGTGAATTACTTGTCATTCTTCTTAGTCCCATCTCGGAATTCCAACACACCCCTCTACCCCCAAAGTGCTATAAGCCAAAGAGCATGCCCCAACTCCTTTTCCTTCTGCTATCTTCACCTTTGGATTCGTAGTTGAGTCCATTAAAGAGCTTCAAGGTGTGTCAAAAAGACTTTGCCCCTCAAAGTGGAGGTGAGGGGTTCAAATCCTCTTACTTTCATCTTATGTGCTTCCTAGGTTTTTAGGGGAGTATTAATGGGGTAACCTTCTTAGGAAGAAGGTTAAATGGTTAGCATATAACCTAGGTTGTTTTTTAACCTAAATTAGGTCACCTAGCCTAGCCTAAAATGTCTAACATAGGGCTCTTAACCTAGTAGGTGGCCTAGGCTAAGTCCCAAGCATCATGATTTGACTAAAAGTTGATTGTCACATGACATCATACAATTGGGTAGGAAAAATAATTTCATTATTTTAGATTGCCACATGTCCACTCATAAATCGTTAATAAATTTTTGAATTCATTTTAAGTTACCATGTGGTAGCAAGACAATACTAAAATAAATTGTAATTATATTTTTAAATTGAATTTTGGCTATTGAAAATGTCTTGCAATCTTGGAAAACATAATCACAAATGGCATTTATGGTTATGCCATTTTTTACAACTAATGGTAAATGCCATGGGGTCATATGGACTAGTAATTATGTAGTCATGGCTAGTCATATATGTGGTTTAAGACTATAATGTTAATCGCTTATGTAATTATATTTTCCATGTTTTGGTGCAGTGATTGCACACGCTTACGTACATAACATTTGGTTTGTCTACCGGAAAATGCAAGATAATCTTGTCCTTGAACAAATCATTGTGCAAAATTCCACAATGATGTACTGCATTCATAATGTTTATGAGTGCCCATGCCAATTTCACATGATTTCGCCTAAAGGTAACAAGTTGTGTTTACCCTTCCATATTTAGCCCCCTTGTCACAATAAGGTACAATTATCAATAATGGAGGGTACTTCATGTTGTAATCCAACACTTTTTTAAAAGTTCCCCCATATTACCATAATGTGTATGCCTCCATGGTCTATATGTGGATGGTAAGGAATTTGATGACATTCAGTTGTTTGCACAAACATGCCAAGGCTTCCATTAATCGTTGCTTACATGTTTTTCACTTGTCATATGTTTTCAGTGTCTTCCCCGCCAACTCAATTGTGTTTGGGATGCGATCAAATCTTTCAATTCACACCTTACGCAACACACAATAACCACCTTGATTATCTCCACCTGACAATGGGAGCACATTTGCTATGCTTAGAATCCATAACACACCACAACTTCCAATTTGGGCTTTAAGGTTTCAAGCACATTTTTTCCATCCATGGTGCAAGCCTCGCCTTTTTCTTCAACCAATTCTTCAAAAATTTGGCCCATCGATGAAGACATCTATGACAAGATTAAAAATTTGGACCCTAATGGTGACTAAAACCTTTTTAGTCACCATCTTGTGTGATCGTCTCATAAAAAAATGGGGTTACTAATAGGAATCCATTGGGAACTTGAATGGAACATGTTGGAAACAAATGGAAAAATAAAAAACAATCCTTCCTTGTTGGGAGTGAAATTTGATGCAATTTTGTAACACAATTCAATAATTACAATTATATGTTTTCCATTCATTCCAATCACATTGTCATCAATGAAGTTCAATATTCAAAAATTATGGGCCATATTTAGTCATTCAATTCATTTTTCAATTGTAAAATTTTACATACAATTGTAATTAACTAAGTTTACATTAATTGTGACAAACTTTTAAGGGAAACAACTTGTTTACCCATATAGCTATATAAATATCTATTTTGTACAATATTGAGGCTATTCTACAATGTACAATATTGAAGCTATTTTACAATGTACATATGTTGCATCTAATGGCAAATTCCACCTCACCTTATTGCTACGATCATTTATGGTGAACACCCGCCTAATCTCCTCTTTCATTATGTTGTACCAAACACATTCCAGATTGAAACTATATTCAAACTTGTTAGTTTTTGGGTTATTCCACCCCCGAAACATTTAAGGAAACCAACGGTGTCATGTATCGATCGCTGACAAGTACAACAATTCACATGCCTTTTGAATCATGGATTCATCATATTACCATTTGTCATATTAACTCCCCCATGTAATAATAGACATGCTCACATTCCAAATCCATTTCATGTCTACACTCCATGTTTGTGGCCTACTAGGTGTGTTAAAGCCCAATGTTATACTCCCAATGTTGTGGCATGGTCGTTCAAAAACTAAATTGTTCATATAAACATCAATGAAATGGGGCCCTACATTGTGGACATCTCCTCCTTGCCACCATCAAAGTGATTAAGCATTGCGAATGGTACATGTGTTTAGCAAGTGCCCAAAATCCATGCACCTTCTGGTCCAAATGGGGAGTAACAAATAAAGCATAAGTCCCCATTTTGCATGAAGTGTTGAGGTGTGGGCCACAGGAGTTCCCCTATTTTTTCTAACATGGTGATGACATATTCCCAATCAAATTGGAGATGCGTCACCCAATTTATGCTTACATCCTCCACCATCTTGGGTAAATTGTCAAGAAACATTTCAAATATCCTAGGCCATGATGTCAAACCGTGTGATTGGAACCTCCCATTTTCACGATATTCAGCTTACATTTTTATGAACTCCACTTCCACTTGTGTAACTCAAAATGCTCTTAAATACATGCAAGATGCATGTGGTTCAAATTATGTTTGGTCACCTTCACAAATGTTTCAACATCTTTTCGATATTGTTCTTTCATATCAATCAACATTTGATGGTAGCATTCAATGTCTTCCACGGAATTCAAACGTTCTTTTTTCGCCTTAGTGGTCCTTGTGAGTGCTTCTTACAATGCTTATTGTTGAATGGCAACATCTTATTCTAGCCCAAAACACTTTGCTTGGCATGTAACCAATTGTTCACATAGTACATCACATTCCGATGTCACCTTTTTAAGTTACATCTACATTACGCCCATTTCCACTCACAACACCTCAAAACATGTTCTACAATGTTGGCTTATCTTACAAAGGACAATATGTTAACATCTTGTGCCAACCACCCTTGATCATCTATCATGTTAAATGGCCAATAAGATGTCATCTGAACCACAACATCCAACTATGTTGTATCCATGGGGTTGTCCGTGTTCAACAATGATTGAAGGGGACTTTGTTCCCAAGGGCGCTAAACAATTTGGTCATTCATCACAAGATCTAGATTGTGAGTATGTAAAAAGTACTTGGTGCTATTATTTTAGGAATAACCTATATTGGTGGTACCAGTTGAAAAGAAAAAGGAGAAGTGACAAGGGCAGATCGGGGATGAACCTAGGGTCTTCTTCTTAGAAGAACTATTATAGGAGGCGAATGAGTTTTTAAAGAAGCTAATGAATTTGCCCTTACAAATCTATCTGGTTGGTATAGAAACACATTGCTAGCTCGATTTCCTGGAATGGCCTTCTAATCATTTTGAACCCTAAGCACCACCTTTGCATAAACCATCCATGTCACAATTAAAGGCACCTAGTTTTTGGGGGAACAATGGTTCCCTGTCATGACCATGTAAACCTCCAACATGCATGCCTTCATATGTTCATCCAAGCAACTTGTATACTTGGCGAAATTATTTTTCCTATGGGTTTCATGCCTAGAAAATGGCCATTTTTTGTGAATGTGGCCCCACCACACATAAGAAGAACATAATGTGTATGACCAAGGCTAGGGAAGGTTTTGCCATCTAGCATTTGCTATCATGGTTGGGTCTTCAACTGTTTCAAACTTTGCCTTGTGTTGTCTTCCTTTCGCACCATGGCCCTTGATCACTCTCCTTTGGTTTGCATTGTCTACCATCATACCCACTATCCATTAATAAACAAGTAAATGTAAAATATAGTTAAGGAATGTGCCCTTCTTTTTTAATCCGATCATTGATCAAAGTTAATTTTGATTTAAAATGAACTTTGAATTATAAAAAGTTGTTGTGCACATTCCAAAATCTTTTCTCTAAAATTTAAGATTGTCAAAAAATTATCACTAAAGTAAAGCTCATTGTACACTATCATAGTTGTTATGCATCACCATTTTTTGTCTAAAATAGTTCATCTCTAGTATGCTTTCATCCTAGGACAGGGTATCAATTTTATTTTTATTTTTTTTAGATTAATTCCCAAAGTGATACTCAACAAGTTTCTTTTCAATACCCGCCAAACACTGGTAATGACGACCTTTCTGGACAAAAATATTTGTTAAAGTTGAAGTCAATGTGATTGAAGCTAGCTGGGATCTTGAGAACAAAACCATATGTGAATTATTTGAATAGTATTTTCTTGCTAAAGATTGCAACAACATTAATTAATCAAATCCTAACAATGTTTAAGACAAAAAGATGCATAAGTCCAAAGGCATGTAGTATTACAACACAATGGTTTACATTTCACAATTTCTAACAACCAATGGTACAAGAAGGCCACTTGCCAACAATTTTGTAAAATGTATATTAGTGCTTTACCTAATGTTTGTTCAGTTGTAGTTACATGCAAACCCAAAAGATGATATGGCTAATAGATTGTTGGAACATCTATCAATCTAAGTACTTCAAGGCTTACATGCAAAATAATCATCATTACATTCATCTTGTTCATCCTTGCTAATTGCAGATGGAAGTTTACAACATTTTGATGTTATATTACAAAGGCCTCTCAATTTTCTCAGGTTTAGGCATTAACACCTGACAAAAAACATATATTTATTAGGCACTTGATTTCTGATTAATTATCTCCTAATACATTAATCAAGTATGGTAAAATACAGCACAAATGCCAAATGCCAATAATGTCCAAAATATAGAATTTTCATCTTGCTAAATTAAAATGAAATCAGTGTTTTTTTAAGAACTTTTGCTTGTAGCTGAAGTGGTTTTCATCCATAGGAAGATGTAGAAAAAGTGGCAATTGTGCATTAGAAAGATTTAGCCAAATCTGACAACAAACCAAATATGAAATACAAATCTTTAATGATCCTTCTATATTTTGGCTTCACACTGAAAACCAATTATAGAAATCTGGAGATTTTTACTTTTTTTCTGACTTCTGGCAATTGAAAATATATAAAATCACTTTTTTTTCATTTTTCATTTCACTTTTTGGTGAAATTTCACCAATAAAAAAGGCCATTGCTAATCAATTGATACAGCCAATGACCTTTCAAGCCAAATTAATAATTTACATCCTCTCCTAGATTACTACAGTCCATGTACACTGAAGCTGAGGAGCCCAATAGTCTTCATAAATCGCCTATAACTGATGCAAAAGAGCTTGTGAATGTTCTGATCTAGAAAAATACAATGGTAATATGCACATACCCCATATGTAGGGCTTCCTATCAGAGGAGGCCAGGACCCAGTGTCCTGATTGGTAAATAGATTAGTATCATAGTATGAAGGCAGAGCAAGATGACATGGTACAAAAATCAGCATACCAATGCTAACACCAAAAAAAAAACCTATACCTGAAATGGAAAAATCATAAACCTGAACTTGAATTCCAAATGTAGGTACCTATTTTAGGGTTTAGGGTGAACAGAAGGCATGGAATTTGACCTGCCCATGTTCACACAAAGCCCTCCCAAAGTTGTATTATATGCATTTCAAGCCTTATAGCATTACAATGCATGAAGAAGAAATTGACCCATGTTTTCTAAAGTTACACAACTCAAGCAACTCCCTACTAAATTTTACTCTGTACTATGAATGGGAGCTGGATGGGTTTGCACGATCTTTCTCCACCAATTCCATGCTTACTTTTGGTTCAGATTCCACAATGTCAGACTTACATTGCCCTTGCCCTGCAATTTCTGGTCCAGCAAGCTCCTGCAACTCCTGGAGTGTATTTGGCAATGCTCCAAGGGCTTTTGGCCAAAGTGAATCATCCTTGAGCATCTGTAGGTACAGAGACAAAAGAATCATCAAACTCTGTGTTGTTGTGAAAGAAAATTGCACTCAGTTTTTTGCAAACTGGAGTCACTCTCTTAGCTTTCAAAAAGCCACTGGTCATTTGATTTTGCAGTTGGCCACAATTGTCAATTCCAGAACTAGAGATGTATATGTAAGCAAGAGACAGAGTGGATTGATTTGCAAGTCGTAGTTTGAGTGTTACCCGAATCTGAAGTTCAAGACACTGGACATAGTTGATTGCCTTCTCAAGCATTGTCACCATATCAACCTGTAAGAAATGCAGGCCCAATTTTACACATTACAATCCTCTACCAGCTTGGTAGCCAAAGTGATGCACTTTTGTGTCGTAACCAGGGTTATCAACTTTTGAACATACCAGCCTGGTCCTAGTACTGCATACTTTTTAGAATTTTCATACCAGCCCAGTCCTGGTATTGGAACCAAGCCTGGTCCTGGTAGTGGGACCAAGACTGATTTTTGGCTGGTATGAGGCAGGTATATACTTGGTATTGAAATTGGAACAAGGCTGGTATTACCTCAGGTACCTACCAGGCTGATACTGCTACAAGGCCGGTATTGCCTCAGGTCATACCAGACCAGTAGGGTCTGTGATGCCATTGTTGATACCAGACACAGGCCTATATACCAGACCAACATTGGTCCTAACCACCTCCTGAACAATAGCAGCTTAATTGGCAAAACAGGCTGAGCATCTGTCTCATGGGTGTTCTATCATTCACAATAATCTACTGAGTTTAATGTTGGAACACTTTCAACAGGCTTTTGAGAAGTTCTTCAATGCCAATGGCAGCTACTTGTGTGAAGCTCTTATATTGTCAATTCTCTAACCAGATAAATAGGTTCTAGTTCATTATTGCTTTATAGCATTCAACTTCCATCAAGCAGATGTGATGGACAAGAGACAAGAGACAATGCCTAACCTTATCCCCATTAGGAATCAAGTTTTGAAGGTACTTGAGTCGCTCAGTTATCCGCTCCCTCCGCACCTGTTACAAATAAAGAAAGCAAATAGTAAAAAAACAATCTTTAGATCCTTGGGATAATGACCCTTTCCAAATCTTCAAACTCTTACAGAAAAAGCAATCATAATGAAAGCCTGAAACGCATATATGGAAATATCAAAGCTGAAACTTCCATGAGTTTAAGTGCCTCTTCCCATCCAAAGGAAAATCCTCCCTGGAACATGCACCTGGCATACTGTGCTAATATGAAGGTGGAATCAGGAGTCTGGAAGTTTTACAATTGAGCTCATAAACTTCATAAAAAGTTTCAGGGAGATCTTTACCCGAGCAGCAACGCTTTGTGGATCATTGGCACTGCCTTGACGTGCCCGAGGTTTCAAATTGGTGTTCAAAGCAGGGCCAAGAGCTCTGCTGCTGCTCCCACTTGCTGTGCTCCGTGAAACTTGCTTGTGTGCTGCTGTGCTAAGGTACTCAAACCGGCTGCAAGAATCCTGACCACCACCTGACCATGGCATACCTCCAGCTGCTGCTGGCTCCTTTCCTGCATTCTGAAATAGAACTTTATGCAGTTTTATTTCAGCAACAGGACAGCTTTCAAGCAGGCCTTGATGAGAATGTAAACTGAGCTTAATAAACTACATTACATCAAGGAAGAAGATCTCTACCTGAGCAGCAATAGTTTGCAGATCATTGTTAGCACTGCCTTGATGTGCCAAAGGCTTCATATCAGTGTTAAGAGCAGGGCCAAGAGCCCTGCTGCTCCCACTTGCTGTGCTCTGTGAAACTTGCTTGTGTGCTATTGTGCTAAGGTATTCGAACCGGCTGCAAGCACCCTGACCTGACCATGGCATACCTCCAGCTGCTGGCTTCTTTCCTGCGTTCTGAAAGCTTCCTTGAAATGCAGCATCCCCTTGCTGAAATAAAACCCCACAACATCCCCCAAAAAAATATTCCTTAGTCTCTCTTCATGCTTGTCACTGGACAAGAGAGGAAGGGTTTCAATAAAGAAGAGAGTACTGATTCAAGAGAGGAATCTGACCGAGGAGATTGGCCGTTTGTGTGAATCAATGAAGATGGTGTTCCCAGAGGCAGCAGGAGGACATCTTGGCAGCAGGGCACCCTTCAAAGCAGGTAAGTCTTCTTCTGACTGCATAACAATGCTTGTTTTCCCATCCATTCCCCCTCGCAGCCCTGTGTGACCACTGAGCACAGGAGAAACTGGCAATGCAGTGGCAGGCAAGGCAGCAGGGATGCTAGACACCCTGGAAGGCCACTTGATCCCTGATGATGCAAGTGCACCTGATTGCTGCTGTAATCCAGCAACATGCTGCTGTCTAGAAGATCCACCCAGTTGATGTGTAACATCAAAACCCACAGGCACAGCAGTATTGCTCTTGTTTTCAATCCATGCTCTACTACACCCTGCTAAGGCAACATCCTGCTCCTCACCAACAGCAGCAGCACTACTGACGTAGGGGCCTGGGTTGAAGCTCTTCATCCCTGCGACAATGCTCATCTGTTGCTGCTGCATCTCCCAGCACATGTTGGTCACAGCAGGTTCATTGCCATTGGGACTGAACCCTAACCCTGTTTCAAAGCTCTTCATGCTGTTCTGTTGCTGCATCTCCCACACATTGCTCACAGCAGCTTTGTTGCCACTGGGACTGAACCCTAACCCTGTGTTCAACAACCCTTGAGTCTCAATTGCTCCCACAATGTCAGGAACAACTGGAAGCTGAATCTGCTGCTGTGGTGGATGTTGTTGTAGGTGCAAAAGTCCCTGGATGCCACAATCCTGCGCAGAGTCATCAATTGCATGCATTCCCAGCACACCAGTGGGTTCAACAAACTGGCTACTGCCCTGGAGAGCTCCAGCTCCAGCAGATGAAGCTTGGAGCAAGAGCTTGTCACACATGATGGAAGCTCCATATGCTGCAGCAGCAGCAGCTATTCCCTTGCCTGCTGCTTTAGGGAAAGGATTGTTGTATCCCAATTGCAAGGAATTGGAAACCCTGGACATCGATCCTGGTATGTTGTGGTTCGAGTATTGTTCCAAGTTTTGCATCACCAACTTCTTGTGCATTCGGGAAGCAACTGGAGAGCTGCCATCCGGCCTCTTCCACAAGCCGCCATCGTCAGATGCTCCGCGCACACCGTGTTGAAGAAGCTCCGAAGAAGAGGGATGGGTGAAATGGATCATACTAGGCTCCTGTTGCCGCTGGAAAGTGCCCGTGTCGACAACAAGAGACGGCGGGGAGATGGCATGGATTTCCTCAGCTCTCTGACTCGCATGTAACCAGAACTTGTCGTTCCAGCACGGAAGGAAAGGCGAGGAGGGATCCGCAATGCTCGCATGGTAGTTATCAGGCACGTTGTTGTACATGAGCGCTTGCTGTAAAGACGATGCTTGTGCCTCCTCATCCGTAACCCCTCGCCAGGACTCCGCATCTTTCATGATCCTCTGTTGTTGTTGCAAGGTTCAAGATTCGAGCTCCCTTTACACCAAAGGTGCGAATCCACCAGAAATTCCCAAACTCGACAAAGTTCCTGCCAGAGCTTGTCGAGGTTTGTAGCCTGGAGGCCGAAAGAGAAATCAGATACCACACAACTTGAGTGTCGTTTTCTCCATCTTCTTCACCAAAGCCATGTTATGGGATGGATTTGCGACAGCACAAAAACAAAAAACTCTTGTTGGGAGTTCTTCTTCAGTAGCGTCTGACACACATACTGCTCATCATTCAACCAGTTCGCATCTTGAAAGCTCTGGCGACGTAATTACCAAACCACAGATTCCCGAACTTCAATGCGAGCGCCATTGACAACCCCCAAAACATACACACTGTTCTTTTCTACAAACCGCGGGCCCCGAAAAAAGGGAAGCTGCTTTCCCTCCAGGTGAGCTCTCCTCCTCTCTCTTGGTGTGGAAGATTTCCCTCAAGTTGAGCTCTCCTCCTCTTCCTCCTCCTCCTCTTCTTGGTGTGGAAGCTTTCCCTCAAGTTGAACTCTCCTCCTCCTCCTCTTGCTGTCGACCGACGAAGCTTTTCCCCAAGTAGACCTCTCCTCCTCTCTCTCTCTCTCTCGCTGGGTGCCGAAGAAGCTTTCCCTCAAGGTTGACGTTTCCTCTTCCTCTTGGTGTCTAAGAAACTTGAGCTCTCCTCCTCTTGGTGCGGAAGCTGCTTGCTTTCCCTCAAGTTGAGACAGAAGAAAGAAAGAGTGCAAATTGTTGGACAAGGAAAAACCAAAAAACTCCTCCACACCAACAACTCCCTGACCTCCTCCTCCACTAAAACATCCTTCCTTGTCTCCTCCTCCTCTTCCACCTCCGTCGTGTGCAAGTCACAAACAAATATGTCGATTCTCTCAGAAAACACACAAGTAGTTTTAAGGAAGAATATAACAAGTGGATCAGTTGCAGACACTTTACAGTACAAAAAACCACACGTACACACACGAAAAGTTAAGCTGCAGGCCTGCAACAGCAGAGGAGCAGCAAGGTTGTTATGAAAACAGAGGATTTCATACAAAATTCTCTCATAACTTCACCAAACAGAAAGAACATCCTCTAAAATTAATTATTTTAATGATGAGAGATAATTTGTGCGTTTTTGTCACTAATGCAGAAATTTTGCACATGCAAGATTTTGTTTTATTTTATTTTTAAGATTGTGGGTAGGAGGGGTAACTTAGCTTAAGTTAGGGTAGAACCGCCCATCATCAAACACATATTTATCATCAAACACTTTCCAATACTTCTTTTCTCATTCCTTGACCAAATTGAGTGACTTTTGTGTTTTGGATGCGCAAACCGGAGGAGGGTTGGAAATGTTCTTTGAATGTCAGAAGTAAAGGAGCAACGGAGAAATACAAGACACAAGGAAAAGGATGAATGATTGTTTGCTTCAATTTATTTTTTAAATAGCTCTATATCTCTGTATAGTTCTAGCTTCATATTTTCCTCTTTTTTAGTCTGTTTTGTTTTGAGTGATTTAAAATCTAATGGATGTGTCAACAAGGGCTTTATAAAACTTCTTTGTATTTCAGAGACAAAGATACAACAATCAAAGATTTTAAGCTCAAAATTCTAATTTGTTTTAATTCACTTGTCATTGAACCCCTTACACCAAACACTCCATATCTTCCTCATTCCTGGATGGAATTGAGCAATTTTGGCAGTGTTTAATGCACTAGGTGGAGAGCTAAAAATGTTCTTTCTCCTTAGGAAGCAAAGGAAAAATGTGTGAGGATTCAACCTCCTTTGACTTCTTAAGTGTTCGCTCACATGCATACCTAGGAAGAAGAGAAATTGTTCTGCTTACATCAACCCAACAAAAAAAATCCTTTTGTAATAGGAAGTACAAAAGTTAGTAGTAGTAACTTTGATACCTAGTAGTCTAATAGGAGACATTTTCAAAAAAAATCTCTCATAACTTCAACCCCTAGGGGAAAATAAAATAAAAAAATCAATCAAAACAAACAACTTATTGCATAATGGTTCTGCCCAATGTTATATGACCATGATCAATATTTTATTCCAAAGACCAACTCCTTGTGAAGGAAAGTAAAGAAGTTTAAGAGTATTTTATTTTTAGAATTTAAATATTCAAAATTAATTAATTGTTTGGGAGGCATGTGCCAAACCTGCCAAGGTACTACAATATATGGAATGTTTGGAATCTAAAATTTTGAAAACTGAAATATTTGAATTCTAATGTATGAATATCAAAAGCTGAAATCAAAAATTTGAAATTTGTATGTGAAATGTTTGAAATCTGAAATTTTGAAAACTAAAATGTTCGAATTGGGTTGTGTGAATACTTAAAGCTAAAAAATGAAATTTGAAATTTGAAATCTCTATGTGAAACGTCTAAAAATTTGAAATTTTGAAAACTAAAATTTCTGAATTTGGGTGTGTGAATACTAAAAGTTGAAAATTGAAAACTGAAATTTGAAATCTCTTTGTGAAATGTTTGAAAAAAATCTAAAATTTTGAAAATTGAAATATTTGAATACTAAAAACTAAATACTGAAAACTAAAATGTCTAAATAATGAAACTGAAAAGTGAAATGTTTGAATACTGAAAACTAAAAATTGAAATGTCTAAATATCGAAAACTGACAATTGAAAAGCCATTGCCATTCAAAACAATAATGGTCAAGTTGATATTTGAACGCACTTCTGTGTCCATCTCTTGCAAAAACCATCAAAACTTTCAATAAACTTCTAGGTTACACATTGTAATGCCCCTACTAGCTCCTAGCAAAATTCCTTTTTTGCTTAATCTTTCAAACTTTTGCAACAAGTCTATAGCTCATTCTCATTCCAAAAGTTCAACAATGGGACAAAAGGGAAAGTAGAGAATTATTTAAGCTATAAATATTTCCAATGCCCACTTCTTAACTTTAAGACCCAATCAGAAGAAAGACTAGTTTCATGCCTAAGAATTTAATATGAAGCCTCCATCACCACAAACATCCACATTGTACCAATGTTAATGCCAAAAAAATGGTTAGTAACATTGATTGCAAGTTGCTAAAACCTTCAACTGCTAATGAGGTTACATTTCCAGGGATGATATTAGAAGCAAAAATGAACAACAATCAATCCTTTTACAAAATTTTATAGGAACCGAGTACAAATTAAAAAACAAAGGTGTGGGTGTGCCATCATCATATTTGAACAATTGCATAAGGCCTAAAGTTGTTGCCTTAGTTTCTTAGCCTTCTACATCTTCCAAAATTACGATAACTTACAATAGTAACAAAAGGACTTTGTCCACTCTTGAATCATTAAAACATCCAACCTCTAACAATGGCAAGTGAGGCAGAAGTTACAACTGGACAACTGCAGATGCTGCATCCAATAAAAATGAGCCATTTGGCAAGCCATCCAAACCTTGAACATTAGCCACATTTCTATTTTTTCTTAGCTGCAACACTTAATGCTGCTAATTGGACAAAATTGTCCAACAATTCTTACACTATGACCTGTTTTCATAGCTAGACATTTTAATAGCTTCAAATATTGATAAAACTTGACCCCATAAAAGATGTTTTAAGGAAAAACATGTCTAGAATTAGGTTTTAAACAGTCACCAAAATCCCAACCCATAACCAAACATCTTCCCAAAACCAAGTTTGAAAAAAAAATTATCCTTTTTACACCAAAATGTTTCCTTCAACTTCCAGTTCTTTCATTTTGCTCTCAAAGGTTTTCAATTCGGCCTCAAGAGCATCCCACTATTTTTCAAGTGCTTTTTAATGAAACTGTCATCAATTTTCACACTCAACTTCAAGCTTCTCTACTTTGCCCTTGTAATCTACTAGAGATTCTATGGATGAAAACTTCTCCATATTTGCATTCCCATGATTAGTTTCAAGCTTCTCAACCTTGTTCTTGATTGTGTCAACAGATTCCTTTAGTGGCACATTTTCAAATGTTAGTTTAATTTTCAACTTTCATAGTTTGGTTTTGTCCTAAATCATGTTTGAAAACTCTACTTCTTGCTTTTGTGATGTTTCTTTCATTCTTGTGACATCTAGTTTTGTTATTTTCAACTTTTCCTTGAATTTCATCCTCTCTTTTTATATCACCTACAATGGTTTGTTTAGAATAGCGCTACAAAATAGGAGCTTACTTGTATAATTTCTGAAAAACTCTCTCAAGCCTCTACAAAAGATGGATATGTTCTTAGTCTTTGGAAAAAGGCTAGAGTGAGGTATGATTGGATACTTCCTTTTTCAAGGTTGTCATCAACTAGAGAGACATTTCTAATCTATCAAACTTGACAACAACATAGTCAAGTTTTAATGCAAGAATGGACAAATGGTCTAAGCATAGATTTCCAAGCATCTTTGCAATCCTAAACTATTATGTATCACTATATATGGGACTCATTCAATGAGATTGATTAGTTTGTACTTAATGTTTCTCAATCATCTTTTCATACTTTGATTCCAAACGTTGCAAGTTTAACGCAAATCTTATGCAAGTTCATCCTAGAATTCAACAAATTGGTAACAAACTACACAAAATTCAAACTCATTCATCCCAACATCCAACCACTATTTTACAAACAATGATGAAGAGAGAGAAATGTGTACATTGAAATAAAATGCGTAGAAAGAAGCCATAGCTCCTCCCATGGAATGGCCTATCACCAATATTCTCAATTCATTATTCTACTGTAATATAGTTTGAATTGTAGTAACAATAGATTCTAACATTAATGTGTTATGATATGCTACATAGAAGCCTGTGTGTACCTATCACAATAGATGTTATGAGTTCCTTGAAAGAAAGATAACATTTATATTCCACAAAATGTACTAATCAAAAAAGATGTGTCTCATAATTGGTTCTGAAATGAAAGTCAGATCAAGTCAAATGGTGAGTAGCAGAAGATGCATGGTCAACCTTCTTAACAACATAAACCTTGATATGTCACTGGATACGAGCAAACAATTAGATGTGAGGAACAAATCATCCCTAAATTGATTCCTTGACAACGTCAACTCAATAGTATTACAATGAACAATGAAAAGACTACAATCCACCATGAAAATCTATTTATCAAATTCAAATTAATGACACAAACAAATGACCATAGGAATTACAATGACTAACAGAAAACTAATTGCACATAATAATAGTTTGTGGAATTACACAAATTCACATACTTTGAAGCATCAAATTTTGGTAGAAACTAATTTCATCACCCTTTAGCAAATCAAGAATTGGAACCAATGGGACATGAAGTATCACTATAGTACTTGATCCTACTTGCTACAATAGGATGACCTAGGTTATAATAGATCTTTTATGAGTCTAGGCTATCTTAAAGCTAAAAGCATAGAGTTTGCAAGCACAATATCTAAATATTGACAAACGAAAATTTGTACCATTGCATTGGAAACACTTGGATAGTTGAGATCAAGCTACTTGAAGTACAAATCCTCTACCCAATTTTACATTCTACGAATTTCCAAATCCAATTAATAAAGCACATGTTGAAGTTTTGATCAAACAAGTTCCCCAAACACTTCATGATTGCAACATGTTCCATTCCCATGGGTGTAATCATTCACCCAATACAAAGCTACATGGGCATAAGATCTTACCTCACAACAATTTTGATAGCAAGCTTCACATGAATCATCTAAACAAGTCAATTACAAAGCCCTAAGTTCTCAATGTTTCAATTGCTACTAACCACAATGCCAACTTGGCATGCTTTGCAGTCACTTGGAAAGGAGCGATAAAGGAATGCCAAGCTATTTCATAGCTAAAGATGGATAACACATCAACCACCAATGACTTCAATAGAATCATGTTTGTATAGCATAAAGTGTTAGCAAACAATGAACCCCATCAAACTTTCTCACGAAAGGTCCATGACAGTGAAATTGACCTGGTTTTCTGAGTGCCACGAAATGCAATCACAATGGCATGTAAATTCTCAACCACCACAACAAATGCATGTGCATTGCCCACCATCATACAATATTGAAATCATTTCTCTTTTCGTGGACCACAATTAGACTGGTCAAATGCACTTCAAACAGCCCTTATGAAAACAATGCCCACATAGGTGAGATTTTGCTTGATAATTTGAACATCTTCTTGTTCAGTTCCCTATTTAGCACCACCTCTTATCTATCTTTGTTGACCTAACTAAAGGTGTAAATTTTTTAAGGTGAACTAAAATCTTGTCATAGCGTCACCTTTTTTTGTCTTTTATACCTAGTCCTTATTTACCATCTAGAAACACATTTATGGATTATTATGATGGAATCTAGAATTGTAATAGTTCAAAATATAATCCTTCTAAAAATTTTGACAACTTTTGATTCATTATTTTTTATGGGGATCAAATTATAAGGTAAAAAAGGACTATAATAAGGACTAGGCCTTTTTCGTCCCATGTGATACACCTTAAAGGATTTTCACCCACTAGTGTACTTTTAGGGCCTTGATTGATCACAAAGCTACATCGGGTGATTCATCATATGTACCAAAAAAACCATCTTGCCTCCAATATGAGAAAATAATGGCAAGGCTCAATACTTGGAGGCAATGTTGAACATCAACAAGTGTGTGAATCTTGAGTCACATACACTTATAAACAATTTGGAAGCATAAGCAGTTAGTGCCAAACATTTTGGCATCGCATTCCTCAAGAACTTGAACCAAAACATATCTTTTTCAACAAATTCCTCATCATGCGTAGGGCAGAATGACCCTGGACACTACTAAACACACCACATGCAACTATTGCCTTGTCAACTATGGCCTTTGTTTCAACGTTGTCATGAAATTCACAAGCCAACACCAAACTCTCACATGCTTTAAAAAATCTCTACCTTGCAAATGTAATAAAATGCATAGTGGAACCCCACAAAAAAATCCATCAATACTATAGTATACAATCTTAATTTATTTAGGGTTACATCCACCCAAACATGAAAAATTACATCCATTTGAAAATTTTCATTCTATGAACACTTTTCATCTTCACGTTGGCTAATGAGTAAACCAAAATTTTATCCCCAAGTCCAAATCTTGCACAAATGCGTGGTCTCTTCCCTATGGGCAAAGCCAATAAATGATGATAATTATGGGTTTGAAATGCAAGAATTTTTTTTCAGTGAATAGTGAGTTAGTAAATTACTAGTAATAGTTTCCGTAACAATAGAAATTTCATAGGAATTCTCTAATGAGCCATAAATTATATAACTTCTTCCTCACCAAAAAACATTAACCAAAAGGAAGACTTTTATGTGGGTTCAAGAATCCAATTGCATGAATTTGTAATGAATACTTGGTGAATTAGTAAGTTAATAGCAATAGATTTGGTAATAACAAAGATTTCCATAAGAATCATTTTGTGACTTCACCAACAAGAATAAACATTAACCAAAATGAAGATTATAATGTGTGGGTTCTTGGCACTTTTTGTTATATTGGCTATATATAGCCTAATTGCTAAAGAAAAAATAGTCGAACTAAATGCATGTATTAAAAGAATGTTGGAAAAATAAAAGTGCAATTGCCCATGTCATGTTGATAGTGATAACCGCATTGCAACACAAACAATTTATCATCACCAATAGCTATTAACAATGCAATCGATTGTGCTAAACAGTTACATTTCAAATGCAAATCTTAGGTCTTGCAACCACCAAGTTCCATTTTCACTCTCCTTTCTAGTCAACAAGATTGCAAAATTGCACTATTTCATTGTTAAACTCTTAAATGTCATATACATCTATTTTGATGCACACTCTATAATCAAAGTTTAGATTTAAATAGTTCAATTTTATAAACACTTGACTAGTAATCTTTGAGCACATGTAGCAAAGTAGGGCATCCTTTTAAATAATTTTTTTAGAGAAATAGTCCTAATGTGCAATCACATTAGCCTTTCATTCAAAATATCAATACCTCCACGCACAAAATCTTGTTCCAGGGCAAGAATTTTACATTGAAAGAATGAGTTTGTAAGTGACTAAAAATATAGCTTTGGTAGTAACCAATGTTGCGCAAGTATCACAAATCCCCTCGGGCATCAACCAAGCATCAAAATCTAAACCCTTCAAGGTATCACACTGAGTGATACCCCGCTTGAAAACCAGATCACCAATTCTCATTTGTGTGAGAACCAAATAGTGAAAATCGGTTAAATTTTCAAAAAATAAAAATAATGAGACTCGGTTAAGGTTTAACCCATTACCTCGATAAGGATCCCAAGAAAATTTTATGGAGGTGTTGCATTCCAATGGCCACTTCCAAAAAACCCTAATTTTTAAAATAAAATACATTTTTTTCTCCTTGTTTTTCTTCTTATATTTTTTTCGCTTGTGTTCACAAAGGTTGGGTGTTGTGCATGTTGTGTTTTCTAATGTTTTTGTGTTGTTTAGATTCTAGAATTTGGATCATAAAGTTAATTTTATTCCCTTTCTTTTTATTTTTTTCTTCACCTTTCCTCACTTTCATTTTTTCTTTTTTTTTCCCCTTCTACTTCTTTCCTTTGAGCCTCTTGTCTTGTTGCCTTGCCTCACTACCTTGCTTTACTCCCTCAGCGCCTTGTCTTGTTGCTTTGCCGCCTTGTTGTGCCTTGTGCTACCTCAAGCTAATGCCTCATCACCTCGTCCTACTACCTTGTCACCTTCTTGTGCCACATGCTACCTCGAACTACCTTCCTACCTTGCGCTACCTCACTACTTGGCTTCCATTGCATCTCAGGTACCTCATGACCCCCCCATTTGTGGTTTCGCTACCTTGTTGCTTTGCGTTTAACTACTTCACTGCCTTGTGTTGGTTGGTACTTCCTTCTTCCCTCCTCTTTTATAAAGGGGAGCTTGGAGATTGGAGAAGCAAACTTTCTAACAACCAAAGAAGGTTAGGCTTTTTCTTTTTTTGGTGCTTAGTTTTCTTTTGTTTCTTTTTTGTTGTTAAGTGATTTTTTGTTTTATTTTGGTCTTATTTTTTTTATTGTTATAATTTATTTTTTAAATGTATAAATATATATATATGCAGGATATCCATAAACCCAAAAAACATTTCTAAAAAAAATTACCATTATATAATTTTGTAATCTTAATGAAAGAAAAATGAATGATTTTTTTTCCCTAACCTTCAACCCCATTGTTTGTAAATGTGTTTTTCAAAATTCAAAACCTTTAAACCCATTTTTTGTAAATTTATTTTTTAAAACTCTAAACCTTTGTGAATATTTGATTTTTACTTTCTTTTTTGTTTGTGAAAAAATTGGGAATCATCTATTAATAAAATTTTCTTGAAAATCTTGTGCCTTAACTCTAGAAATTAGTTGAGAAGACAAGTCAACAATATGTTCTTCCAACATTGGCAAATTGTTTTTCTACAACAACTAGCTTTGATCTTTGGATGTTTAAAGGAGCTTATGATGTTTTTGCATTAGTGATCAATTTTTTGGGTAGTGATTGACAACCAAAACATGTAACTATTGGTTTATTTAAGGCAACAAAGACTACTAGTTTAGCAATGGTTAGAAGTTTGATAGAGTTATTGGACAAATATGGTTTAAGGAAAAAGATCATTACTTATGTCAAAGATGAGGGGTCAAGTCTCAATGCAATGACTATTGTATTAAAAGCTATTATAAATTGTGAATCTTTTTGTTTATAAGAGAGCTTTCAAGACACTTGCTTTGGGCATGTTTTTTCAAAAGCATGTTAATATGGCACTACAGAGGAAAGGTGTGTAAAAATCTGAAGTATATTTCTATTAAGTTTGTTCAAGAAGATTTGTAAAAGTGCATCACTTGGCTTAAGAAATCTAGAAAGGGAAGGCAAGAATGGAACAAGGCTTGTGTTGAGATTGGCATTTGCCCCAAAAAATTGAACATTCTAATGAAAACTAGGTAGTCTTGTTTGTTTCATTATTATTTCAACAGTTTACAATTTTTGAAGTTCTGAATTATACAAAATAACTAATCTTCTCTCTTATTAGTTATGTTGTAGGTTTGTTAGTAAGGTCATTATGTTTCAAGAGGCCTTACAATTTTGTTTTACCATTGTGTTATGTTTTAGCAAACAAATTGTTGTGAAAGTCACTAGTCGAATGCCTCCACTTCTAACTTGGCACATTTTTCAAATCATAGTGGATTGTCTTTCTCCAATTGTTTCTACTTGTGTTTTTAACCAATCTTGTGGACATTGACTCCTTAGTGATGCTTTACACTTTGTTATTTCCATGAGTTTGAAACTAAAGGAAGAAAACTAAATTATTCCTTCATTTGAAAGCCTTATCGAAGATGATTCCATTGTTTTTGATGAGTTATTTTTGTTAGCCTTTAACATTAGAAGGGAGGTAATCAATGTGCTAGATTCTTTCCTTTCATTCTTGAAGAAATATGAAAACAAGAAAGCTCATAACATGATTTTGTTAATGTTAGACCCTAGGTTTAAAAGTCTTCATATAATATTTTCATTTGTTGGAAGGGGGCAAGGTGTTGCTCTTGTTGAGGAATATGATAGAAAAACCTTATATCCTATGTTGGTGAAATGCCATGAGCATTTGCACCCTTTGGTAAGGTTAAATAGGAATTGTCTTGACCAAGATATTTTTTAGCAGGATTGTAATTTGGGTATTTCACTTCTACAAATAGAAGTGAACCAATAGAAGAGCTTATGAAGAGGAAGTTGTTGATTTTTAAGAGATATCAATTGTATGTTAAAGACATCAAATGTCTTTTTCAATGGTGGCAAAAACATGAAGCAATGTTTCCTATAGTTGGATTTTTAGCTCGACAAATTTTGGGTGTTGTTGGATTTCAAATTGAAACATTTTTTTTTTCTTTGGCTAGAATACTTACTAACTTTAGGAGATGTCATTTGCAAACTGAAAATTTAAAGAAATTGATATTTGTCAACAAAAACCGGCCTAATGATCCTAGAATAGGTTGTAAGTCTCCATTTAACTTACTGGAATTCCTTGAAAGGGATGTAGATTTAGAAGTGGAATTATAAGAGTTTGAAGGTGAGTTTGAAAGGGATGAAATTGTTGAAGTGTAAAACTTCAATAAATAAAATATTATTTAGTGTTAAAAAGTTGTTTGCAACAATGTTTGTAATTTTTTCATTAGTAAGAAAATAATAAAATCAAGATTTTTTTTATTTAATTTTTTTGGAATTTTTTAATGATTAATTGATTAATAAGTAATACCTAGTTTGTGAAAATCGGTTATTCTCAAAATTTTGAAAACTAGCATAGTGAAAACTAGTTTAATTTTTTTTAAAATATTGATACCCTTGCCTAGCATATAAATTTTAGGGGAAAAAAAGTCAAAACTAGACTATTTTATAAATTGTTTTATGAAAAGTAGATTTTTGCATGGTCAAATATTTGAATTTCCATAATATTTGTTTTCCTTAAGATATTTTTTAATGTAAATGGCAAGGTCACAATGTGACACACCTTTTATTTTTATTTTTATTTTTTAATTATGATTTTGTGTTTTGGTTTTCCTTTCAATATAATATGCATTTGGTTGGATGTGTCCAATTTTGGTCTTGTAGCTTGATTTTGAAATGTTTATGTCATTTCAAGAAAAAGGGGGGTAGGGGTGCACTATTTAGTTTTTCTTTGGGCATTGAATGAAGCAAAACTTTCCCAAGATCAAACAATCATAGTTATGCCTTTACATAGCCAATTCAGGCACAAACCAAATAAACATCCCAAGATCTACCTATCTAATAGATTGTTCACAGAATGAACACATCAGCTGCATCTACAAGGAATGGGTCCATGTCTAGAGGCAAAGGCAAAGGTAGAAGTGAAGGATTGCTAAGAATTGGAAATCAAACACCTCAATAGAGACATGGAAATTGGGAACATCACAAAGTTCTTGCGTTCATCAAATGTAAGCATCATGAACATGCAATTTAAAAGGAGATGGTTGATCCCAAAGCGCAAATGGTGCCTATAATGCAACAATGGAACCAGATTGTGGAGGAATTATAGAAGGTCACCGATGCAAAGATGCCAAGAAATGGGAAAATGTGCAAGGACAAATGGAATGGATTGAATTTTGATTACAAAAAACTCTTGGATTATCACAAAGGAACTGGGCATCACACATCTTTCTTGGAATTGACCATGGAGGAACTCAAGTTTAAATACATCAATTCATGTGTGGGACTTGCAAGCTAAAGGAATGCCAACTACGTTGCAATATCAATATTGGGTTCAGAAACATAAGAAGATTAAAATTATGCAAAACTACCATCCTTCATAAAAGATCTCCTCGACAATGAACATCCAATTCCACAACAATAAGATGCACAACAAGTTAAAGGAAGTTATGTGAACTTAGATGATTTGAATGTCAATCCTTAACATGCACCCTCTATGGTAAACCTCTCTAACACTCCAACTGCATTTCTTGTGTTTGCACCACCCTACACAACATTAATTACAACTATAAACACACCTAGAAGCATGGGTATTAAAAGTAAGCATACAAATGCATTTTCACATGTGATTGAAACTATAAACAAGAATAGTAAACAAATTTTTGAAGCCATGAACCAAATCAACCTTACATAGTTGTAGATTAGAGAGTGTAATACCATAGTCCGAATGGATCAATTGAAGTATTTCAAGGAAAGAAACAAATACATCTTCAAAATGAACAACATGGTAGCAGTTCTTTCTAACCTAAGCACCACAATGTGCCATGCATTCATCTTTGACAAATCTCAAATGCTTGCATTTATAAATCTTGATTTAAATTCTTCAAAAGGTGAAAATGCAAAGGTTGTTGCTACACAAAAGTGATATTGGATTCAACTTGAAAATAACTTGAACATAATATATAACAACTAGCAAAATTGATTCAAATTGAATATAATTCATTTAACGACAATTGTTGTAATGCAAATCCATGTTTAGATTCCAAAATGTTTAATATATTTTCATCTATTGTCAATGTTGCAACCCTAACCTTGAGCTTGTGACTAAGGCAAAAGCTTACAAAGGTGCAGGTCGAAAGACAAGACCAAGAGTCACATTTCATGCTCATGGGAGTGTAGGAGGGTGTGAAGGAATGAACCCACATACTCCCAAATGGGATCCCATTTGGGGAATTGGAGTCCCAATGGACTCCTGAATTTTCAGAGAGCAATTTCAAGGGTCAAAACTTATTAAATTAAAACGTCCCTTATACCATTGGAAAGCTCTTGGAACGTACATGTCTAAAATGTTCTTTCATGATCCATTTAGGTACTTAAAACACAAGTTATTGCCAAAGAAAGGCTGAAAGTCAAATTACCAATTTGAGTCCCGACCACTAAAAGTTAGTAATCGTTTTGATTTAATTGCATGTAGGTGGTGTGCCACATACCGTTGAAATTTTTTCAATGAAGGCTACAACTTTGTTTTAAATCTCACCTCAATCAAAGGTCTACACAAAGAGTTATGGGCCTCTAAAGTCGCAAGAGTCCCAATTTTGGGAATTTCGGGACTCCCAACTTGGGAGTCCTGGGACAAAATGACATTTGGATGTAGCCCTCATGGCTAATCACAAAGAATACTATAAGGGGGAAGGTGGTGGCTTCCCCCAAGTTTGGGTTGTGGTGAGTCTTGTGAATATGTGTATGCATGTGGCTCATCCATGCACGAAAAGTGCTCCAATTATACACTAACCAACTTGATGTTTAGTTTGTGCAGGTTCGTGTGAATAATTGACTCGCTTGTCATTCTTCCTAGTCCCCATCCCGAAGCTCCAGCACACCCCTTTACCCCCAAAGTGCTACAAGCCAAGGAATGTATCACAACTCCTTCTCCTTCCATTGTTTTCACCTTTGGATTCGCAGTTGAGTCTATCAAAGAGTTTGGGGGTGCGTCAGCCAAAGTATTGTTCAAAATTAATCTTTGATTTATTCCTATATCTCTAAGTCTTAAAAATCTATATCAACTTTAATGTTAGCGTCTTGTCTTACAAAAAAATTTCCATTACCTTCTCTTCCACCAAAAATACCTTTAGCATTACCTCTATTTTCCAATTCCAATTATATCAACAAGGTTTTAATATCAAGTTCCTTATCCCATCAATAATCATATTGTGGAAGATAGAGTAACAAACCATTACATTAGGTAGAAAGAAGATGTGTAAATTTGTGTTAAGGACACAAAGAACCATAAGAACAAAGGTTAAAAGAAAGGTTTAAGTTTGACCTCCAAACAAGGAACAAGGCAAGATTATGTGATTCAAAAATAAAAAACATGAAAATTAATAACAAGAACATAAGATGTGTAGAACAAACGTGAAAATGAATATTTATTATGCTAACATATGCAAACATGAACATGAAAAGAACATGACAAGGCTATGGTGCAAGATTGTGTTTAAAACTAGTGTTGAATAAATTAAAGGAAGTGAGGGGTCCTATTTCTATTTATACCCCTATGGGGACCTCATTCAAGGAAGTTTCCAAAGAAGTTTTTATATGTGCATCAAGTAAAGAAACTTCTTGAGAACCTTCTTAATTGAAAGTCGATTATGAGTTAACTAAAAATTAATTAAAAGTTAATTGGGACTTAATCAACCAGGAGTTAATTCAAATTAATTAAGATTTAACTAAGAATTAATTAGAAGTTAATTGGGATTTAATTTGAAATTGATAGGCAATTAACTAGGAGTTAATTATAAGTGAACTAAAACTTAACTAAAAATGAACTAAAACTAAACTAAGAATTAAGTACAGTTCAATACAAGTTATGGATGAACATTCAAATGAATGAACTCCATGGCATTGGCATCCATGACAATTTGATTTTAGAAGCAATTGTTTAAAATGTTTCTTTGGAATCTCAAATGCATTTTCAACCACATTCCTAAACCACAATTCAATTACTTGTTGTAGAATGTTTCAAGTATAATATGGTGCACATTCATAACTTGCTTACAAGGAATCATCAACCAAGGCAACAAAAGGTAACCTTTGTCCCCAAAAATGTAAAGCTTAAATTTTTTTTAACCTCGATTCAATATAAACATGTCACCATACACACTTTTTGAAACAAGTTTGAAATTCTTAGGATATGGACATCATTCATGGAGCCGAACATCCCCACAAAAATATTTCTAAACTTCTTTTAGTAGTCAACAATAACTTGTAATTGCATGTTATATGACTTGGACTTGAAAAAAAAAAGACAACAAATGTTCTTTTGTGTTCTTGAATGTGTATTTGTGTCACATCTATAACACCATGGACAAATGGAAAACCGCAAAAACATTTGAAGCCAACCATCAATTTTATCATCTCCTTTCTTTTAGGCCACCTCATTTAATTTTTGAACATTATATTCACTGCACAAACAAATTTTTGAAGCACCAAATGAACAATGGATTTACAAATGGTAAATATTCATTACATTAAGGGAATTATACTCCATGTGCAAGCTTGTAAAACAAACATGCAACGCAAATCCACACATGTACTACCTATAACATATGTTTCTTTTCATGAGATGTTTTAGCTTCATGGTTAATTGAAAAAAAAATTCCCTACTAACCCTAAAATGTTCAATCCATCTTGGAACATTGTATTGACTCATTAGAAATTTGAAATACCATGATGTAAACCTTGTTTTCACCTAATCCCCATGATCCTTGTCAAATAACAAATCAAAGCTGGAAAATAATTCATATTGATGTAACATCAGGGTGAAAACAAGAAAAAAAGAGCCAAGCAATGTGTGGACAATCCTTTAAAATTGTTTTTTGAAAATTTGAAAAATCACCATGGGAACACTATATGTCAAAAAAATTGTTTTATTTTTTAAATAAGTTTTTATACTTTCAAAGTTGCAAATACAAAATTTTCATGAAAATTCACCATGTTTCAAGAGTTCTTTTATATGTTTAAAACACTCAAGAAAAACAAATTGAAACAAAAAGGGATCCATATGTTCAAAACATTAAAAAACATATGCCTTTTTAGATTTTAATATTCAAATGTCCTTTTACGCTATTATAGTTTTGAATTTATAATCATGGTTCAAAGTAAAGTTATAGATTTGATTATAATGTAAGGCTTGATGCCAAAAAAATTGAGTTTTTATCATGTTATGTGTCATGTTTAGACTCAAATTTGATATTCAATTTTAAAAACTACATGAAAAATGAAATATAGACCAATAAAAAACTATCAAGTGGAAAATGCAATCCTTGGAAAGGACTTTAAGCTTGGTGCGATTGGCTCCTTGTTTCATGTTTTCACCCATCAAAGAGTTTAACATTATTTATAATATAATTTTATCTTTTGGAATTTGATTAAGAAAAGATAAAGTTACATTAGGTTCAGCTTCATAACACATGATCAAACATTCTTGAACTTGTAAAAGAACTTGGATGAGAATGGCCAACAACACAAATTTTAGTGGACTCAACATTGCGAAAAAAAAGTTGAACAATAACAAATGTAGAACCTTTGTTGAGCAACAATTGAAGCAACAACACTTGGAACTCGTGAGCAACTCAAAACATTTGCAATTAGAGCAACAATAATTAGAACCTTTGTTGAGTAGCAAATCGAAACAAAAACCAAAAATCGTTGAGCCATCAAGCAACAAAACCAAGAACCATTAAGAAGCAAATCCTTTGCAAAACAAAAACTGAGAAAACAAACTAATTACAAGAAAAATTGCAAGAAGATAGACAAACAACAAGAAATGAAAAACAAGTTGAAAGAAAAGAGAAAAGAGAAATGAAAATACTGCTATGTGCCTGACTATTAACGTGCATACTTGTAAATGTAGCTTGCACTGAACAATGATATGACAAAAAAAAGAATGACAAAACGATGAAAAAATAAGTAACGATGATTTTCCCTGAACAAGGATAAAAGAAAAAAAAGTTAGAAGTTCACTTAGGGTTAGAGGTAAATAGATGTGTGAACATTGGTAGGTAGTTATCGATTCTAACTTACAAACCCTAACACCTTTTGACAATTAATCATACAAACCCTAAACTGTGATAATAACTAACTAATTTTTTTGCTAACCTTCTTGCAAGTGTGAAGGAGCCCTAAGAGTCGAAGGAATGATCACAGTTGTGCTGGCGCAAGGCCAGTTGGAACATTCAGTCGGACCAACCCAAGAAATGTCAAGGGGTGGCTGCAGTGAACTGGGTTTTGGAGGTTCTGCCAGTTTTGGCACCAACCAATCAATTGAACACATTCTTATGCATTCTTTAGCCTTGGGCGCGGGGGGCAAGGGAAGGGGGAGGAGGAGGATTTAATGTACTTGGGCTCTGAACTACTGAGCATTACCAGTGACCCTCAACCTATGGAAAAAAAATTGAATTTGTGAAAATTAAGTTGCATTGAAATATTGAAATCTTGGATGCAACGTGAATGTAACTGAAATTCAATTGAATTCAAGTCAAATTCAATTCAATTGAAATCTTAAAATTCAATTGAATTCAGATTTAATTGAATTGAGTTGGAATGAATTGAATTGAATTCATATTTAACTGAATTAAATTATTTTTTATAATTTAATTGAATTGAACTCAATTTTTTAAATTGATTTCAATTCAAATAAAATTCAATTGAAGAGAAATGAGATGCAAACTAATGAAAAAGATATTAAAAGATTGCTTATAATTATGGTGTTAAAAAAAAATCTTTTGAAAATATGCCTTTCCATTTCTCTTTACCTTGGACTAAACATATTTCAATTTGAAATTGTCATCGTAAAGCCTAAACCTGCTATACCTAAACCAATTCTAATGAATCATCATCACTAAAATTATGAAAAGGCGTGATCCATCTATGAATGAGACAAGCTCAATTATTGAGCAAGCCATTGTCCCATTAGGTGATAATGGGTTCTTCTGAAAGCCTATAACGTTTCAAAATGTAACCGATTTTTTCTCATCAATCCACATTTCAGGCACCTTCATTATAAGTTTATTAACCTCAGAGAGTGGGTCACCCAAGGCGAATTTCAATTCCCAGCATGCCCCCTTGCTCGCCCGTCAGTGGTGTGCTGGGAACTGAAATGTGCCCTGAGCAACCCATTCTCTAGTACAATAGGGGGGGAATGTTGCAAAATCCACAAGGACTGTACAATATTACGTGATATAATTGTGCTGAATATGCACTAAGAGAAGATTGACAGGTTTTTCTGTGAGACCAGGAAAAGAATCACATCCAGTTTGTTTGATTGCATGCCAGAATGTGATAGAAATTCAAAGGCATTTCTTAGGCTAGTATTATTTAGACTTGCCCATTGGAATTAGAGTCTTTGTAAGGATGTGAATTCAAACTTGGTTTCAGACTTGTCCACTTCAAAGTGCTGCATGAGTGCATTACATTTGAACTTCAGAATTTTTACATTAGACCTCACAAATTTACACTTGAGCTTCCCATCTAAATCCTTGGGATTTCAGATTTTTACTTCAGGACTTGCTTCAGACTTCAGATCCATGTTGCCTGGTTTTGGGCTACTTGGGGTTCTTATGAGTCGGTTGCCAATCTATTTCCATAAGTTCAGCCTTTTGCTTGAACTAGAATTTGAATTGTATCATACAACCATGGGACTGCAACCCATATGGAAACATTGTGGAGTTATTCATTGAACACAAGTTCTGGGTTCGTAGGCAAGAAGGTATTACTTTTTTGTAAAGGCAACCCAGTTGTACTTTTGGGGGACACATTGGGAACTTGGGGAACATCATTTGGAACATGTGAAATAACTTTAGGAACATGATGGGAACACTCACTAAAACATTTATGTGCCCTTACAAACCCCCTTCCCCCACCCTCCCAAAAGAAAATATGAACCCAAATAAGTGCATATTCAGCCATCTTCTTGGATGCATGCAAATTCTATTCCTAAAATTAGGTGTCACCATTTTTGGCATGAACTAATACCTCTTCACAAGAGCATGGGTACTTATTTGCGAAAGTGCATAGAGGTGTTGGCCATTTCTGGGTTTCTAGCTGGGTCTGGATCCAGATCCAGGTCTAAGGAACGGACCCACCAGGTGGGTCTACATGGGCCTGGTTCCAACAAAGAACCAAATCCAACAGTTCTACAGGAACCGGACCCTTTCTTAAAATCGGACCCAATGGGTCTCAAGGGTTTTTTTACACGGTCCTGTTCTTGCGATTATTTAAGGGCTAGGGTCCTAGGTTTAAATAATGTTTAAGGTTTTGAGATTGTAGAGTTTTATGTTTAATTTTTTAAGTTTCTAAAGTCATAGGTCTTAGTCTTAAGCTTTAATATACAAGGGCATTTTCAATGCTAACATTAACGTGGCCTTTATACAAATATGTTGTTGTGTTCCTTAAGTTGTTCCTTATGTTGTATAGAGATCCTAATAGGACCCATGTGGGTGGAAACCATTGTTGGCTAACTATTTCATACATTGTTCCTTATTGTTGTTTTTGATAACATTTTCGAAAACATTTTGAAAACTTGCGAGGAACTTTTATAAACACTATGAAAATCTTTTGGGAACATGGTGAGAAACTTTGGGAACATCAAAACTCAATAAAATAAAATAAAAACTAGAAATCGACTTTCGAATCATCTTTACAAATAAATTGAAACTGACCTTAGGTTGAACCCAAAATTGACGGTTCTTGTAAAAGTTGGACCCATCGAACCCAGAACCGTTGGTCAAAAACCTGACCCTAGAATCCATGAGTTTTAATTTTTTAAAATATTCATTAGACCCGACATCAAAGGGATTTTTTCTCTAAAACTCTAAACCTGGACGTTAAAGGTCTTGTAAAAACCAAGAACCGGCCAACACTGGTGGGTACTTTTCTTTGGTTGCAGCAAAGTAGTTATTATACAACCTTTGACATCAGCCTATCATGTTATGTCTAGTGTAGGCTGAACTGGCTTTGGGATCTTTTTTTAAAGCACCTGAACTGGGGGTTGAGGAATTTGAAGAACCTTGTTTATGATCCCAGTTCCATCAATTTTTTTAAAAATTAGCAAAACTAGAATTGTTTGTAGTGGGGGTTCCTGAACAAGTGCATTCTCCTGAGGTAGGGGCACCTGAGGGCATGAGCCTAAGGGTGTTCGCAAACCTCAGGAGAATGCATGAGTACTGGAACCTCCCCTTATGTAAACAACTCTCTTTTTATTTCCTCACCTTTCCGTTTCATAAAAAGGAAATATTTCCATGGGAACATGGGAACATGTAAAATTGGGGGAGTCCCTGCAGAATACTGCCCTAGAATCTTCTGCTGGGGTAGATCCTGCAAAATACACATCAAAATAAAAAGGGAGTTGTTTACGTACTAGTTCTATGTTGAAATGGGTGGAAATAGCAAGTTTTTCCCTACTGAACAATCTACCAGAAAACTTGTCTAATGTAGGAAAAAGGTATGTGGACAAAAAACAACCCTTGGTCTTTGTGCCTATCAAAATGGTCTCTTCAATTCCTTGTGTTTTAAAATAGCCTGTTGATATTAATTACAGCCTACATTCAGGAAATGATACACACCCTCATGAAGAAAAGAGATGAAATTTTCTTTCCATAAGTGCACCCTACAGATATAAAAAATAAGAATACCTTTAGATTTTTAGGGTTCAGGATTTACCAACATTTTGTGGATTCTTTAAATAGACTAGTTGAGATTATTGGCCTTCTTGCTAAGCTGGACAAAACATCATGCACCTTCAAGATTTTGTGCAGTCATATATTTATATTTTGCTTGAGGTTGTGAAAATGGGCCGAGTGAACCAGCTCACCATCCATTGGATGCCAGTTATAACTCAGTTGTGGATGAACCTATGGAGTTAATATTTGGTTTCACCTTGGTAACCAATTCTGTAGGAAATAGGTCTCATATATAAGTAGATAGGTAGGAAAATAGGTAATTATTAGGTAAATAAATGGGTTGTACATAGGTAAGGGCTGCTTTTTTCTACCTACCTACTAACAACTCACTTGTAGGTTATACTATACTTGTGGGTTGTTAATAGGTAAGTAGGAAAAAAAAATGTAACTGAGCTAACCACCATGGTTAGCTAGGGAACTGGAACCAAACAGAAAACTGTCTCCTGACCACTTACCATACATCCTTTATGGTGTGATGGTGGGTGCTGGTTCACTGTGGCCATGAAAATGTGCTAAGGAGGCATGAAAAATGGCACAACTAAAATTTGGCAACCATGCAAAAGCAGTTTGCATTTCTTTTTGCCTGCAACAAAAGATCTCTGAGCATAATTGTTTTTTTTTACAACTAAATGACAAGTCCTAATGCAACTGCGAAATACTTGTCATCAAGCTCTCTGTAATGTGCAGAGCAAGTGAAAGTGCCCAAGCATAAAATGATCACCAAGTTTTGATGGCAAGGGCTTATCAGGTGCCTACATTAGTACCTTTTTGAAGTCAGGGGCATCCTGCCCCAAAGTGAAAATGTGTGCATGTGAGTGAAAACAGGGTAATTGTTAGTAAAATTGTTTTTCATCTAGCATAAAATATTCCAAGGAATGCTAATAATTTTGTTTTAAAAATTTGTGTATCGAAATGGCAATGTATTAATGCATCATATTCCATCATGCATTATGTTATCATGCATCATGTTATATCATCAACATGAATCCTATGTACACATGTATTGTGTAAGGAAGGGTGAGGAAAGTTTCCAAATGACTACATGGATAAGAAGCTTTATAAATAAACATCTAAATGTTGTTTTATTATATTATAATGATTAATGTATCAAAAAGATCAATACATTAAAATTTGAAACTACATGGATAAGATATTATCGCATTTCCAAGTTTATGGGTAAAGTAAAATAATTGTTAATTTAGTACCAAACCACCAATTTACTCTTGACACATGGTGTGAACAATACATTGAATGCATTATTAATATTTCATACTTGAGAAATAAATGGCTACATATGAAAATTCGACACATGGCATACATTTAACACCACTTTTTGATCATAACTAACTATAATTTATATTTTTATATATACACTAAGGATTTATTGATACATGAAGGATTTGTTGATACACTAAGGGATTTTGAGCCCATCTAAACATAGAAAGAACAAGAAATTTTTCAAAATAGATGGATAAGAGGTGGCAACATTTCCAGGTTTACAAGGTAAAACAATTATTAATTTAGTAAAAAACCATTAATATACTATCAACACATGATATGAACAATACATTGAATGTATTATTAACATATTTTCACACTTGAAAATAAACTTTACATATGAAAATTTGACACCTAGTATACATTTATCATCATTTTTCAATTATAATTAACTATTATCAACCGTATGTCACCAATACATTAAAGCTTTATTGATAAATTAATGATTTGTTGATACACTAAAGATCTTTTGATACATTAAAGATTTTTCAGCATGTTTAAACATAAAAAAAGTGGGAAATTTTTCAAAATAAATGGACAAGAAGTTGTCAAGTTTCAAAATGTATGGGTAAAGTCAAAAATTAATTAATTTAATTGAAATACACCATTATGCTACTAACACATGGTGTGAATAATACATTGAATGTATTACTAATATTTTACCCTTAATAAATAAATCTTTACATATGGGAAAAAATTGACATGTGTTACACATTTCTCACCACTTTTCGATTTTAAATAGTTGATATTTGCATTTTTTAGACTGTTATAAATATATGTTGAACTTTCAATGAAGATTATTTTACAAATTAGGGTTTGGGGTCACATTTTTCAAGCTTTTGCATATCAACTGACATGAGCTTTTCACATGATCTTCTTGTGTTATTCCAAGGGTATTTTGAAACACATTTTTTACATTTTTACAAATTTTTCACATGTCATTGTGACCTAATTTTATGTAAGTGAAAGATTTACCATGTCTTTAACACATTGTATGTTGATTATCACAAATTTGAATGTAAGGTGCATAAAAATTAATAGCTTCTACAATGGTTTTTGAAAGCATGGAGGGGAAGTTGCACTTGTATGAACATGGCTGCAAGCATTAGAAAATGTAGTTTAAACACCACCAAATGGGCCTTTTAATTATGAAGATTTGCTATGGGAAGTTGTCATTCGACACACTTGAATGCAACAAGGCCCTCGCCTCGCTGAGGTTACATTCATCCCCATAACTTGTGTGTTTGATTTCATAGTTGGTGAAAAAGGTCAAGATGGTGGACAATGTCAATTTATTCGCAAAAAATGCATCATCCACCTTGACAATGATTTGCAACAACTGTGAACATATAATGCTTTTGAGTTTTCAAGGTTCAAATTTGAACTTGTATTACATTCATGCACCAAGATTTGCATACATATTATACATGTATACATGTGATGTTCACCATTTAATGAATTAATTTATGATTTTACAAACATGAAATATGTGACTAATTATTTGTTTTGTAATGCAATTTATGTTCCTAGGTACCAATGTCAATATGGTCCCAATGATCTCATAAATGTTGTGAAGGATATTACACAAAACCACAATGCAGTTCCAATGGTTGGACATCAATGGAAAAGTAATCCCAACAAGGATAGGCCATAAGGGTACACAAGATTCCAAGAAGAAATGGGGTGGTTTTCTAAAGAAAGGATGTAGAATTGAATCCACCATTAAGATGTATTTGCTCAAACATGTATCAAAATCATGTTAATCAATATGGTTTACATGTCCATGGGGACTTAAAGATGGGTGATATATTTGCATTTATTGCGCATTTATCACAAAAGATCAAGGATTTTGTGATGGAACAACTAAAAATTGGATTCATAGTGTCTCAAATTATGGCAAAACATACGCATCATGCCAAGAACATTATGTTAGGGTCATATGAATTAAATATAAACATGTTCCTCACTAAGCAAAATGTTAGGGTGTTATCTAAGGAATTAATTCAAAAAAATACTAACTACGTAAGAATGATGCAAAAAGTGTGTGCATGTGGGTTTAACAAAACATTAATTTAGTCTTTTACTATCAAAAACCTAGGGCAAAGGTGGATGGTGATCTCTTCGGTGTCTAAACACCATGGCAAAAGGAAATGATGATTGAACGTGGGCACCAAGGGGGTGTTACAATTAATGCAGCCTTTGGAACAAATGAAAGAAGGCTGATACATTTTGTCTAATATATAATACATGCACATGTGATCTATACGTGCTAGTATATATAGTCTAATGCCATTGAAACATTTACTAAAACAAATCAATGGACAAAAAAATACATGTAGAAATTTGTAAATGTTAATAGATCATTCATTATATCTCTTGTCAATGTTCAATTAACATATATCTATTATGAATTGTGGCAATTTGCCCTTTATACCATGATAATGTTTGAGTAATGGCACAATGGCATTCTTGTAGCATATTACATCACATCATGATGTCGACAAGAGGATTTCACACCATGGATGCACACATTGAGTGAAAGCATTCATAATTCTCACCCATCATGGCATCCCAACACTTTCATTGTTGATTGTGCCCAAGGTGAAATCAAGTGCATCAAATAAAGTCCTTACCCCATCCCCCTTTCTATCCAACAAATTGCTATGTGTTATTCATGTCACTTGCCCCAACTGATGTAACATGCGTCAACATTGATTGTACTTAAATCCACCAAGTTTCATGTATAATGCATTCTTTTCTTGTAGGATTATATGGCCAAACATTTCCATTTTCTTATGTTTGTGGCATGTGAAAAAAACATGGCAAAAACAAACATGTATCAAAATTAAAAACCTAACATTTTGTAGTAATGTATTATAATAATTAAGGAATGACATGTATGACAAGGATGGGCCATCTAGAGTAGGTGCTGAAATGTGGGCAATGAATGGGTTATAGTATATCACTAGCAAGTACCTTATAGTTCATGTCTTTTGGAAATACATGGAGGAAAATTGGTGACATAAAATTCACATGTGAGTGGTTGGACTTTGTAATTTACCATATGTTGGGCAAGACACCAATATTGCAATTGAGAATTACCATGGGACATTGAAGGCCCAATTAAAGTCAAAGAAAAGTAGATTGGTTGGTCATCATGTGGATTGGTGCATCCATGAGTTAATTAGAAATGTCCTCACTCAATATTGGTATCAAAGTCTACACAAAAACTTTGGTTTCATGAACAATAAATGCCAACAATTATTTGTGGTTGGGGCCTTGTTGGGGGCATGATTGATTCTTGACACAAATGTGACATTGCCTTCCTATGATGAAGGTCCAATACACAACATGTCATAAAAAAAAGCCCATATGTGATACACCATCCACAACCCAACATTAGAATGGGCATGTTGTAATTGTGTCAATGCATAAACATGGAAACATTTGCAAGCATTAACTCAAGGTTTTAATGTTTTTTTACCCCAACCTTGCAAAGGGCATAATCGCTTGTTTTTGTGAATCATTGAAATGAACTTTTCAAAGTGGGCTAAAAAACCTATTTAGTCCTCAAATGGGTACACCCCCCCCCCCCCACCAAATGGCAACTCCACCTACTTCAATTTGTAAGTTGACTAGCCCAATACAAGTCAATTTAGATGAATAACTTCAAAGCATGGCATTGGATATGGTGGGTGTAGCTACTAGGAATCAAGTTCTCCTTGAACATTTGATGGTACGATTTTGCCATGCACAAACCAATCAAGCAATGGTTGTGGTAGAATTATAAAGTGGGGTACATAACCCCATAGGCCCAAATTGTGTGCTTCTACCAATAAAAAATGGACAAGGGTTTAGCTTCAAATGACATTTGGACTTTTTCGCTCATGGGCATAAACCAATTGTAAAAAACGACTATTATTAGCATTGCCTCAATAGGCAAAACACTAAAACATTGGTAAATTGGTACATTAATACATTAATATTCAATGACATGGTATGGACTTATGTTTCAAGTATGTAGTTCAATGTATCAAAATTAGAAATATTCGTGTACTATTAAAACAATGTGTACTAATATTTATTAATTTAATTTTCAATGATCGAAAGGTACATTGTTTTGCCAAAACATTCCCAAAAACAATTTCCCCAATTTTACAATGTTTAACACTAATCATATTTATCAATTTTCATAACCTTATCACAACTTTTGTTTAAATGAATTTTATTCCAAGGATGATGGACTTGGATATTATCAAACAAATTCAAGCTAACAAAAAAAATTTAGAGCTTGAATCCTTTTGAAAAAATTGTTTGCATCTAACAAAGTTTGAAATATTGTATCTTCTTTCAAACTTTAACATCCTTAACAACAATTTGATTGGGTATCATATGACGCCTAATACAATGATATAATTATTAAAAAATATATTATCTAATACATTGTCATAAATTCACATCCATTGTTCATTTAAGGAACTAATTCACTGATGCATTAAAATAACATATAAATACATTATTACAATGATACATTCACACATTAGATGATTGACACATTAATACATAGACACACTAATACATGTACAATCATACAATCATGCATGCATACAATAACATAGTCATAGACAAACAAACCTCCATCTCCATTGACACACTAGTACAATTATACATTAATACAATAATACATTCATACATTAACTTAGTGAAAGACAAACACACTATTACATTGACAAACTAATCTAATGACACATTATTACATTCATAAGTTAATCCAATGACAAATTAAAACAATGATACACTGATACATTCATATACTAACATGGATTAACACATTGGTACAATGATGCACTCACATTATCATAGTGATAAATAAACACATTACTACATTTACACACTAAGACATTGACAAACTAATTTGATTAAAGTGAAACACCATATTTCATAACTTGCAATAAAATGGACTAATAGTTCACAAAAATCATATATACATGCACATTACCACCCAACCGCGAGCACCAAAATGGGGTCTAATAGTTCATAAAAACTCTAAGAAGTTGTCAAATCTATCTTATATCCCCATTTGGGCTTCCCCTGTGCACAAAAGTTAGCCTCCTTACTCTTTACTTACGATTCACCCAGTCCTCTTGCTCTTGAAGAAAACAATAGTCATCTACAATGTCATTGAAACTTGGAAAGTTCAGTCCGTCAGACTTATCATGCCCTTGAACTCCATCCCAAATACTGCATAGCTTGCTTGTGCAAGCCTAATTCATGTGCCTTCACCACATTCCACATATTGTACTATTTCGATCAGACCTAATTTCACATGCAAAATTGTACATTATATAATACATAGATTGTCTACTCTATATCAAAATAGGAAAAAAAAACCCAGCAGCTAGAGGGGGATCTAGCCAGGGCAGAAGAGGATGCTCTGTCAAGGAGATTAAAAATGCTACACATATTAGCCTAACTAGAGAGCACCCATGCTAGTCAAGAGGAGCTAAAGGCACAGATAGCTGACCAATCAACCTGATGGATTTTTAGTCGACTATCCCGATGGAGAAGGGCTCAAAAAAGATGCATGTGCTGAACTCTTGACTCAGTTGGATCTTGTAGGTCTTAGAGGCCTCTGCTGTCTAGAAACATGACTGTCAACTTTCATGAAATTCCAAGGAAGTGCCAAGATTTACATCTGGTTGAATAATACAAAGGATAACTCACCTATGTGAACAAATTACTGAAAGTGATCCATGTCATGAATGTGCCCTTTTTACTAATTGTGATTGCTTGTGAATTTCAATATTTCTAAAACATCAGGGTAGTTTTAAGACTCTGGCAGTGATGCTTACTTTTTCTAACATGAGTATTATGTTTATTACAACCTTACAGATTAGAAAAGCAAACCCACAAATGGAGAAAACCTCTAGGCTTGTGCTTAATTTATCCTTGATCCAGGCACCCAAACTTAATATTCAAGAAAAAAATGTGAACAAGTAACCAGTCCCATGAAGGCCACCAAAACTCATAAAGAGCCCAGCACAGATGACAGACATACCTGAGTAGACAAAAAATCAAAAGGCAGCTGTGTTCCTAAAGACCGGCAAGTACTTTGGTTAAGCAAGCCTTGTGCCCAAACCCACCTCTACACCCTTGTTCCTAAAGACCGGTTGCTACTTCAGTTCCAGCTACTCCAGTTGCTACTTTCATATTTAGCTTATAACCAAATCTGGCTAAATTTTCTTATGTATCATTGTCACTATGCCTACAACACAAATTTGACCCAAAAAAATATAATTGCATGATCATGGTCACATGAACATGTTCACACTATGCCACGTCAGGCATTAATATCAAAGCATAATCAAAATGTCATCCCATCATATATCAATGACATTCACATACAATTCTCAATGTAACAAAATTGCCCTGTGAACCCTGGCCAAGTAAAAACCAATTCACCCCTTCCCAACCTTTTTTTTTTAAAAATTGTGTAGAAGCCCTTGTTGTAAACACCTGCCATCAAAACTTGATGATCATTTTATACTTGGGGGTGAAAGTGTGGCGACAGCATGGTTGTTCTACGAAGTTGATTGTTGTTTCACAAAAAATGAAAATATTTTTTTGAAAAAAAAATAATTATTCTAAAAGCTTGAAAATAGGCTAGAATGGTTATATTCAATGATCTCCCCATAGTCCTTTATTCCAATCCTAACAAGGCAGGAATAGGACATTCAAAACATCAACATCATTTAACATTTTGTCCCACAAGGTTTCATTTTTGAGGGAGGTGGGGTGTCTCCCCTTTCTAATATTTGTCCCAACAATTAAAATGTTGTAAGTGCCTGAATTGAACATCATGTATTATGGAAGGGGCCCTCTATGGTGCCTTAATCCACATTGAAATACGTGGAGCCTATCCACCTTGGAAGGAAACCTCTCAAGCAGGTTCTCCTGTTCTCCACAGGCTAAGTTATTCATGTTGCAAGTTGGAACTGACCAGACTAAAAGTGAAACCAACAGATGGTCGGATGTCCCACTTAAGAAAACGCCTGAAAAAGTGTGGGACCAGGACACGGAAGCCATTTGTGTCTTTAAAGACATAGGTTGTCTGATGCAACTTAACAAATTTTCATTGTTAAAAAATCAGAAGTCCTTCAGTAAAAGTCAAGTTCTCAAAAGATAAAATGTCAAGTGGAACCATCTGAGGTTCACATCTAAAACTCAAGCATCCAACTTAAAAATTTTGTGTAAAAATAAGGATTGGGAACATGAAACTGAGAAGTCCAAGTGTAAGAGTTGATATATTTTCATTAATTCGTGAACTAAAGTGATATCCCCAAAGTAGAGGACTTTGTAATGGGAATTATTCTTGGGAAAGGGCCTTGGAAGGCTTGTGTGGTTGCACATTTTGAGTCTTTGGGCCTAGGTATGTGAGCCTGGTTGCAAGCATGATTCCTGCATAGCAGACACTGCCATGTGACAACGCTACTTATATTTTTTTAGGGAGTTGGATGCTATATGCTGGGTCCCAATTAGTGTTTTCTTTTTTGGTTTTGGAAAAATATGACATTTAGCTACTGTTTCTACCCTTCTGTTGCTGGGCTGGCCACTAGTTGAAATGAGTTGGAGCCAAGCAAGCTATAAAAGAAGTTTCTAATGGATTTTTTAGCTAGAAATTAAAAGGGAATGGAGTTTCATTAGGTTTTTTTTTTAAATTTTAAATGTGCCTATTTTTGGTTATAAGTGTTAGATTGTTGTAAGAGTTTTGGCTATTACCAATTCTCACAAGCAGAAATTTAAGCTATCTTCTATTAAATCATAGAGAATTAGATTTTAATTAACAATCATTTGTAAGGGGATTGAACCCTTAAACTACCCACTACAACACACGTGACTTGCTTACAAAAACAAATAAATTAGTTCAATACAAAACCACCCTCAACTTTCAAGTTTGAATAGAAGAACTTGAAAATGGAAGGTCAAATAAAAAGTGGTATACATATGGAATTACCACTTCACTTACCAAAAAACTATAAACTATTTAGAGTCTAGACTCCAAAAACTCCAAAATCTTAAATTTAAGCTCCCACACCATATTGAAGGTGTTCTATTCACCACTCGTCATATTCAAAAACATACGAAAAATTATGCAATATAAAACTTATGGGAAAACATTCTAATCACTAAAGCTAGGTTAGTAGTGAGTTGATTGCATAATCAAGATTTGCAAAATGCCAAAGAGCTAAAGCGTCATTCATTTTTTACACTACCAAGCACTTGCACCATTGCAATCTTGATCAACTTGAAATACACTCAAAAAGAACAAGCAAACATACTAGATGTTAAAATAACGTGCCAAAGCCACGTCAAATGATTCGCATCAAATGGCTTAGCCATGGTAGCACATGCATTTGATTTCATTGCTAACTTGAATAGAGATTGTTGAATGTCAAAGGGTGTTGTCAATAGAACCTCAGGCCCCTAAATATCATTGCTACCCAGCTTCTTAGGGTGGCAAAAAGTTTCCTTGATCACATCCAAGTGTTTCCAAAAAAATTATTCCACATCAAACTGCAACAAGTATTGTGGGTATATTGCACTTAGACTATCCATGATGCCATGAGTAGGGAATCTCCCTTGCAAAATTATAACAAGTTAATCAATGACCCTTACAACCCCCAATGCCCAAAGCCAACTTCCAAATCCTATTTAGCTTATGATAATGTAGCAAAACATACTCCAAAATCTATTCAATGGAAAAAATTAAGACAAACTTGAAATAAAAAAAGGGAATTACTTTACCTTTTCATTTTGCCTCCATCTATGTGATGATTGTAGCATAAACCTCTCTTGTGACATAAGAAACCAATTTGCAATTTCAAATGAGTAGCCCAAATGTGTTGTTGGTTCACATCAAAGGTCAAATGATCTATGTTTATGTTCAAATTTGTCATCCAACATGATTATAGAATCATGTTTAGTAGCTAGTAAAACCTTATAACCTTCAAATGCATCAAAGTTCAACCTTGTGTTCAAATTTGTGTACAACTCATAGATTTTCCCCTAACATACTTTTGTTGCAACCACAAAGTCACAAACAAAAACATTTCACAACTAATTAAATTTAAGCAGATTGTGGATTAGTTGTAGCCATGGGATTAGAATGGCAACAAGCCCCAACAAAATCTGCACATCACAAAGTGGTCAAAGTTTGCATTTGCCTTGTCATTAGTAGGAGCACTAAACGCCATCTTCATTAGCAAAGTTTTGTATTTTGCCATAACACGCTGGGCAAGGATAACATAAAAATTCAAAATGTTTTTACATTCTTTAATCTTGGCCCCCTTGGTTTCCATTAATTTTGCAAGTTTTATAGGTTCCAAATGCCTATTAAGGCTATTGGAAAAGTAGGTGCACAAAGTTTAAAGCATTAAACCCTTAAGTTTATTAACCATTTGTAAGTGTGATAAAGTTTAAACTACCACATTGGTTCTATGAACCATACAATGAACCCCCATGGGCATAAGCATGTTAAGGTAGGCCAATTGGTGATCTTTGCTCAAAAAGTAAAAGTAGGTGAAAAGTATAGTTTGCATTTTTGAATTTTAAGGCTTTTAGCACTGCTACAAATTTTAGAATGTATTTGTTATACTAAATAAACCATATATGGTCATATTTCATATATTTTATTACTTTCATTATTTTATTTATTTATCACAAGTTTTTGTTTGATAGTCTTTCAAAATCAAATTATTCAAATGTTGTGATATTGATGTTTGAGTTATCATGCATATTAATACCTTTTTTTTAAAACTTGAATATTTCAATTATGATAATGTGAAGCTTTTAAAAAGTAGTTTTCCAAATTAACATAATTATGCATTTAAAACATAATTTTTTATATGAACCCAACCACTAATACTTGCATATAATATGTCAAAACAATCTTCTAACAATCTAAAAGTAGGACATATCAATATTTTGGTCAAATGATAATTAATTAATATATTTTTATGTTACTTTGTGCAATATGGGACAACATTGTAAATTTGAAAAGTAGAGTGAAAGTAGGTTGAAAAAAATGGAAACACAAAATCTTAAGCTTTATGAAACATATCCATACCATCTTACATATACTCATGTAGTTTTTTTGTATGTTTTTAAATATTATACTCTACTTTCTATGCTTCAAAGTTGATAAATTTGTGTTTTCTACTTGTAACATATACTTTTTTCGCCTACTTTTGTTTGCTTGCACCCCCATAGAATGTGGAGCCCAACCATTAGAAATCTATCGGGTAACATTTGACCTAGTGCTTTGAAAAATAAAAACCCCTTAGTTCCAAATGTCATAAGCCTATTACTAATCAAGGTTTGCATAAAGATTAAGGTAAATTTATTAGCACTTAATCTAGCCTCCACATGCTATAAAAAAAAGGGTGCTTTGCAACTAGCCTTACAACTCAATTTTTGAGTTACAATGGACATTTGCAATTCACTATATTTATACGCTGTGACTTCTAATGGACAAGTTGCATGAGTTGCAATTTACAATTCATCGCGTATACGGTGCAATTCATTGCAATTCAATTGCAACTAAGTCAAAACAATTCATTTTCAACATTTTAATTTAACTCCATTATAATTACACCCATGATGTTATGCTAGCATCATTAATTATCATCCATCTATTAAAATCTAACACGTGGCATTATTAATATTTTTTGACATAATATTTTTTGAAATATTGATCTCCATCGTCCATTATGATTGTTAGTGATGGTCTAAGATTGCGACATGTGGCACAATAAAAAGTTTGCCACATGGCATATTTTTGAAAAAAATAAAAATAAAAATATTTATTTCAATAGCTAAGTAGGTCATACATAACCATAGGTAGGTAGGTTGGTAGGTATTACGACCTACATACCTACATATTTACCTAGGACCTACCTACCTACATTAGAAGAAAAAGGCCAATATGTGACCAACACATTTACAAGTACCTTCGACTATTTGGTTTTTACAATTAATTTTTTTTCTTTTGCAACTAATGTGACATCATGTTAACATCAATTAAATCATTTACGACTAGCTTGCGACTAATTTGCAACTAAATTCATTTTCATCTATATATGGGTTGGATTTATCATCCAAGAGTAACCATCTAAAGTCCCATTACTTGCAAACAAATAAGTGTTTAGTTGCAATTGACATATGCCTATATACATCAATAATAATAATTAATTGATTTATTATTAAATTTAATATTCATAAATTTTAATTTATATTTAAATAAATATTCACAATATTTTTATTATAATTAAAATCATTGATATGATTATTGTAATTATACTAATTTCATTACATTAAATTACTTTTAATTTCAAATAAACTAAATCTATTCCAACATAAAATATTGCACTAAATATTTTTATAATTTTTGAATAAAAATAAATTTTCTTTAATTAATGTAAAATAATATAAGATCATAATAATAATTTTACTTATACATTAATTATAAGAGACCAATAATTTATAATTCAGCTTAATTTTTTTTAATTTAAAAGATTTCCATTATAAATAAATGAATTAATTTAATTTTTATAATTGTAAGGATTTCATTCCAATATACTGAAATATTCAATTATGTACTTACAATATATAATTGTTACTATGTCATAAAATTTTAGACTAATTTTACTAGAAATTTAAAATAATTATACTAAATCATTTAACTTATTATTTATTACTTTTTATTTAAAATGAATAAATAATATTACAACATAAATTTTCACATTAATTAAAATGGTAATTCCCAATAATAAAAAATAAATATTGTATTTACAACACTTATGTTTTAATAATAATACTTAAATTTCATATTCTATGTATGGGTGGGTGTTTGCACATTGACCAGATACATGCATAATTGGAATTATCATACGCAATTATTCCAAGTGAGCTTTGTGGAAAATTTAAAAATGCCTATGGATGGCATATATATTAGGTATTTGGGTTTTTCTTTTCAACTTGAATAATGATGATTGGAAAATAAAAATGTGTTGTTTGATATACAATAGGTCCGTAAATTTTTCATTTTTTACATTATTTTAAAATGTTTCAAATTGAACAATATAAGCATTATCTCAAAAGGTTCCAATTTGAAAGGTTTTCCTAAAAGCTTCAAATCAATTGGTATTTATAGATCATGAAAAGTATGTGAAAGGTTTTCTTGCATTGTATATGTAGATGGATTAGCTCAATCTTGTAGAGGATTCATATTCGTTTCACATTTACTAATCTCATTGTCATGTTTTCACATACTATTTTTATGTTGAAATGTTTGTGTTGCAGTAGAAGAGAAATTTCCAAGTTGTATTTGGAAATTTTGATATCAAAATAGTACATATTGCAAAGCTAAATTTGTTCAAGTGGACAATAACATACTAAAAGGTTGAAATGCAAATCATAATCCAAGAATGTGTTCATTTCATAAACTTGAAGTCATTACAACAAGCAAGGTATTTTTCTTACATGTAGAACTCATCACAAACTTCCAATGTCACAAAATTTCAATAGAATCCATGCAAAAATCGTAAAAAAATATAGTTTGTGCAAAATCCATGGGTTTCAAAAGGTAAAAATGACACAAAAATTATATGTATATTACTTTCATATAAATGATGTGTCTTTTCTATTTATGATGTCTTGATGTGACTTACATATGATTTACATTTTAACTAAATTTGTGCAATTTTTGTGTATTAAGCATGAACATTCACATATGTCATTCAAAAACAATGTCTCATCCATTTGAATATTTAATATATTGAATACATTCAAACATAGTTCATATTAGCCATAACATGGAATTCATGTGATTTTTGTGCAAACCAATGGAAATTGGATTTCACATGATATTTGTATGAACTTATGAAACCTAGTAAGTTCATGATGTTGGGTTTGCAAAATTTATAAAAACATAACAAAACCTATTCCCTAATGTCAACCAAGGACATTCATGTTTTGCAAAAGAAATATTAGTTGAAAGGTTTAATCAAAAGGTTGATAAATGATTCAAAATGGATGCCAAAATCTAAATACATAGCTTACAACAATGGGTTCAACAAAACTACATTGTTTTAAATATGGTTTACACAAACATTGTCTTGAGATGCAAACATGCAAAGAAGTCTATTTCCCCATCAAATTGTTTTTTGTTGGAATAAAGATATTGAATATTTTTCATTGATTGGCATGTTGTACTCTTGTTCCAACAAATACAAAGATTTGTGAATTAGTAGTAAATCCAAGGTTTCAATATTCCGAATGAATACAATTTTTACTAAAAAAGATCCTTAAAGAAAATTATGGTTCCTAACACTACCAATTTGTTAATATATGTAAAGACAAGTTTGAACTTAAGAGCATATCAATATATTTTTATTGCATGATCATGAAAAAAATTGTGGATGTTGAAATTTGACCTATTCAATGATGAATACTTGATTTGAATGGTGTAGGATGGTATGTTGTGAACCATATTGGGTTGAAAAGAGGTGGTAGCGAATTGGTGTCCTTTTTCACCCATTTGGATCTCAAATGTCTCATGGTTATGGCTTGGTTTGTATTGCACCACTAAGGTGCAAAACCATAATAAGGAATAATGTAAATTTCAAGATCAATAAGTGTGTTAGTTTTAATACTCGCATGCAATTTTTCTCTAATTGATCTACAATTTTAGAAGACCATTGTTCATTGACCATTTTCATTCATTTTCTTTCTTCAACCTTTGATGCTTTAACAAGTTGTGTAGCCTTTTGTTATGCTCTTGTTTATTTCTTACTTCCTTTTTTGTTTTCTCCTTTTTCGCTCAACATTAACTTCATATTTTTGCTTGCCTTTTTCTTCAAATGCTGAAATGTATTTTGTTGATGTCATTATAAAAGATTTGATGTATCAATGTATGGATGATTACCTTTTTTCACTTTTGTGCTTGAAATTTTAGGTAATGACAAAAATCTGGAAGTGGTGTGGGTATGATCAACTTGTAGTGATTGTTGTTGGTCCACCCTAATTGCCATATTGTTCATCCTTGAATTGGTAAGATTTTCAAATGTTGCATCCTCCACATTGTTTTCAAATGTGCTAGCAATATCATTGACATAGTAGTGGCAAAAGGATTCATTTGCATTTGCATCAAAGTCCATTTTTTCAACCCTAAAATTTTCATCTTCTTTTTCATGATTGCCATGGTTGCCTTCATGATCATTGCCATTATTCTCACCATTAAGGCCATTTGAACCTAAATGAAATGATAATGAAGGCCTAAACTTAAAATCCATTACATGAAGATTGAAAGGCCAAATCCCCATTGCAAGAAAACCAACCTTTATATTGTCATGACTAAAAGTTCGTTTCCATGCTAAAGAAACCCATTAGGCAAGGTCCTCCTTCTTTACAAATTTGTGGTTGTTTAATAACCCCCAAACATCTTGGATATTTTTCGAAAGCTAGTTTAAATGGTTTAAAACAATTAACATTCAATGGTTGGAGGGCATGCTTTGTGTGAGCTAACAAAGTGAGCAAAGTGTGAAATCCAAGCATGAAAAAGTTTTTTGGTCATCCGTGTGTTGTGTTGCATATTCATAATCGCCTATGTTTCACATTTTTCTATGTAATTATGCATGCAACAATGGCTTTTGAAAATGTAAAAACTAAAAATGTATGTTTTGGTCCAATTGCATTGAAACATGCAAGGACTAACATCCATTCATGTGCCTTTGGAATCAACCCATACACATAATGTGAACCTTTTTTTTGCAAGAACCCTTCCTCCACCATTATGACCAGCTTGGACACCAAGTTCATTACAATTCCATATGTGATTTGGAGCATAATTGTGTTTTTCATACAATTGTTGTAAGTTTTTGTAGAATGAAGCACAATTGTCATGGTTCAAAGCTTTTGCACAACTAACTTCAAGTCCTTGGACCATGCACAATGAGAAATTTGGATGTCACTTCTTGAACCAACACCACCAACCTACACTAAATATGCCATTGAAAGGGAGTAAACTATTACACTATTTCAACAACTTTAACTTTTAGTTGTTGAATGTTAAGGGCATGACCCATTTCTTGCATTTTGAGAACCTAATTCTCAATCTCGTCTTCCGCAAATTTTGAAAGAATGTTTACTATTCCTAGCTTTCTACTTCTCACTTTGCCATTGAGATGTTCTTTCAATGAAGGAAGAATGTCATATGACTTTGCAACCAAATGGTTGGAGTTCATGGTAGCATGAAAAGCTTCATCACACCATTGAGCCCTTCCTTGTTGTTGCCCTCTTCTTTTTACGTTTGATGCCCTTGGGTGTTGTTTAGAAATAAAGGATGAAGAGTGAGGTGAAAAGGCTAGGTTGTGAACATACATTGATAATGTTTATCAAAAGTGATCAAAAGTGAAGGTTTTGAAAAGCATGGAGACTAAAGGTTTGTTGATCTTGAGATGCATGGCTACCCAATGTTGGCTCAACTCTAGACATTGTTTAAGGAATTTCAATGAGGAGTATTCATTTTCACCTTGTGCAAACTGTTCAAAATTAACATTCTCACTTGCTCATCATTGCCCTTGTTTTGAAGATGAAGAAGAACTAATTCTTTGCATTAATGAATCAAGCTAGAATAGTTGTGTGGGAAAGAAGTTTTCAAACATTTTATAACTAGGTTGCTAAAAGTTTCTAAACAAAAAGCTCAAAGGAGTTATAAGCATGGGAAAGAAATATTTAAGGACAAGGAAAAAACAACAAACTCAAAGGAGTTGTAACCATGGAAGGAAATAAGAAAAAAGAGAAATCCCAAAAAAGTAAGAAAAATGAAACCTTCATATGGGCTTCATGCCCTAAAAATATGACCAAAAGAGTTTAGAAACATTTGAATTGCTTCCAAAGTAATTAGCAAATACATTCATTATTGATAGCTTTATTGTTTGAAATAATCATTAATTATGTCTATTATTATTCATGTATAAATGAATTTTCAAGAACAACCAGTGATAATATTATCTCTAGTCATCACTTTAACTTCATTCCACTGCGTTAGTTAGTAATAAATAGCAACGCATTATTATTTTTAGTTATTCCATTATTATTTTAAAGTGTACTTATCCCTCATATATGTAGTACCTATCATAATTTTCATGGGACAAGTTAAAGAATTTATGCATATGATAGAGTTATCCATAAAGTAACCCTGTCTCTGGGCCTCCTTTCACCCCCTATTCCCTCTTTCAGTGATATCCGCAAGGTAAGGATATTTTACTAAATCTCAGTATGAAATGCTGAAACTCAGCGTTTAATGCACAAGGTTCGAGACTAATTATAGTAGTTGTACAGGTAAGAGCAGTGAAAATATTTGTAGCAGCAGTGGAGGCGCTCAGGGAAAAGGAAAGACAGGATGAAACTCAGTTTACGACCAAAATCGATGGTTTTCTAAGTTTCAATCCCCCCACCGCCCCTTGAATACTAATGTACTTTTTGGCAGGTTTTTTTTTCTAATCTCACCCTGTGTATGACGAAACTCAGGGCTCCGGTGCTGTGTGTTGTCTTACTTTACGGATAAGTCTAAGATGTGTAGAAAGTCACAAAGATCCAAGAATGACGTCTTGCATTTTCAAATTGTGAATGTGAGGAACATTGAAAGTAGGCAGCAACGTGAGGAATAAAGACTGATCCCTTGCTGAAACCCCTTACCCTATCAACTCATAAACGATTTACAATATTAACCCCTTGTTGCCCACTTACAATCTGTTCCACCCTCATTGGTGCAAAAGCTGCATTCAACAATGGGAGGTCCAATGCATGCACTTCCTTGATCAAAACAGCCTAACCCAGACCCACCTGGTTTGCTGGGTCAGCAGACCACTTGAAAATTGTAAAAAAAACAATAGAAACCCCACAGAACTGGAAAAAGAAAAAAAAATTTAAATGAAATTTTTTACATGTGCTAGGTCAGCAGACTGTCTGAAAACTCATAGAAACCATAATGAACCACCCCCCCCCCCCCCCCCCCCCCCCCAAAAAAAAATTTTTTTTAATATTTATAAAATTTTTTTTTTTCCCCCCCACACAACACCCCTCTTACAAAAAATAATTTATTTTTTTTTTTTCATTATTTTTTTTTTTTAGGTCATTTCC
>Ga0116227_10001720_pt1 | contig 49392 bp, 42 predicted proteins | sample S1TSphgellanicum_FD_89693 | JGI IMG/M metagenome (GOLD analysis project Ga0116227, IMG submission 89693) | Host-associated microbial communities from peat moss isolated from Minnesota, USA - S1T2_Fb - Sphagnum magellanicum MG | ecosystem: Host-associated > Plants > Peat moss > Unclassified...
GAGCAGACCGCCGAGGAGACCGGCCGGCGGATCGTGCTGGAAGGCTACGGCCCGCCGTCCGACGACCGGCTGCAGAGCTTCTCCATCACCCCCGACCCCGGCGTGATCGAGGTGAACGTGCACCCCGCCGCCTCCTGGCCGGAGCATGTCGAGCGCACCGAGTTCCTGTACGAGCAGGCGCGCCAGGTCGGGTTGGCCACGGAAAAATTCATGCTGGACGGCCGCCATGTCGGCACCGGCGGCGGCAACCATGTCGTGATGGGGGCGGCGCGGCCGACCGACAGCCCGTTCCTGCGCCGGCCGGATCTGCTGAAGTCGCTGCTGGGCTTCTGGCACAACCATCCCAGCCTGTCCTACCTGTTCAGCGGCCTGTTCATCGGCCCCAGCAGCCAGCACCCGCGCATCGACGAGGCGCGCCAGGACAGCCTGGCGGAGCTGGATATCGCGATGAAGCGGATCACCCCGTTCGCGCCCACCCCGCCGTGGCTGACGGACCGGCTGTTCCGGAATATTCTGGCGGACATGACTGGGAACGGGCACCGGACGGAATTTTGCATCGACAAGATGTATTCGCCGAATGGTGGCTCCGGCCGTCGTGGGCTGGTGGAATTCCGCGCCTTCGAGATGCCGCCGCATGCGGAGATGTCCGCGGCCCAGGTGCTGCTGATGCGCTCGGCGATCGCGGCGTTCTGGGAGAAGCCCTATGAGCGGCGGCTGATCCGTTGGGGCACGCGGCTGCATGACGAGTTTCTGTTGCCGCATTATGCCGAGGCGGATTTTAAAGATGCTTTGGCGGAGCTGGAAGATTTCGGGTTTGGGTTGAAGCCGGAATGGTTCGCGCCGCATCTGGAATTCCGTTTTCCGCAGGTGGGCGAGATCGCCGTGCGGGATATGCGCGTAGAACTACGCCATGCGCTGGAGCCCTGGCATGTGCTGGGCGAGGAGCAGACTTCCGGCGGCACGGCGCGATATGTGGACAGTTCGGCGGAGCGGCTGCAGGCGAAAGTGTCCGGCTGGGTGGCTGAGCGATATACCCTGGCTTGCAACGGTGCCGCTTTGCCGCTGCAACGGACCGAAGTACCCGGGGAATATGTGGCTGGTGTGCGCTTTAAAGCCTGGCAGCCCTATTCGGCGCTGCATCCCACGATCGGGGCGCAGGTGCCGCTGGTATTCGACGTCTATGATAACTGGTCCGGGCGGAGCATCGCCGGGATGAGCCATCACGTCGCGCATCCGGGCGGGCGGGCTTATGACGATTTCCCCGTGAACGCGAATGCGGCGGAGGCGCGGCGCCGTTCGCGCTTCTTCGGGCATGGGCATACGCCGGGGCCGATGGAAGCGCCGAAGCCGGTGCAGGGACCGGAATATCCGCGCACGCTCGATTTGCGGCGCTATGCTTAAGGCGCTGCTGCGCCGGGTGCTGGGCCGGCTGCGTGGGTTCATGCAGGCGGAGGTGATGGCGGAGCTGGCGGCGTTGCGGGCAGAGACGGCGCGGCGCGACGAGATGGCGCCGCTGGTCCGGCAGATGGAGGCGGCGCTGTTGACGATTGCGCTGGCGGGCGCGGCTGAGGATGTGCGGCGGGCCGATGCGCCGGATGGTGGGGCTGGAGCCGGATGACTTTAAATCGAATCGCTTCGCGATCCGATTTAAAGTCCGAATCCGCCTTTAACCTATGTTTTAGAGCGCGCTAAACCTCCAGCAGATTTAAGAGTTTTTTGGCATAGCTTGCCATGCTGTTGGCGTCGCAATAGGCGGCGCGTTCCCATTCGGTGGCGGAATTTTCGGTCAGCGCTGCTGCGAGCGCGGCGGCAATTTCGGCTGCGTCCGGCGTGTTGGAAACGCGTTTGACATAGATGGGGGCGGAAAGATTATCGGCGAGGTCGCGGCTCGCGACGGCGGGCAGGCCGGCGGCGATGCAATCATGCAGCGCGCCGGAGATATTGCCGGGCGGCCCTTCGCGCAGCTGCAGGGCGCAATCTGCGGCGAGCAGATGGTTCCGGTAAACGGATTCCGGGGTGAAATTCTGGCCGAAGGTGATGTGTGGCGTGAGGCCGAGTTCGGCGGCGAGATTTTGGAATGAATTTGTGTCGCTGGTAGGCTCGCCGACAAAAATGAGGCGTGCCGGGATGGTTTTGCGGAGCTGGGCGAGGCCGTGCAACGCCGTTGGAATGGCTTTATTGCGGCTGATGAAGCCGAAGCTGCAGATGATTTTCTGGTTTTCCGGCAGTCCCAAGGTGCTGCGGGCGGCTTGCCGGGCGGCGGCGGTGATGGGGCCGGGGAAATTGCGCTGGATCGCGAGCGGTAAATGTCTGGCGTCTGCCCCGAAGCGCGTGCGCGCCAGTACGGCGGGTTGCGGGCTGTGGAAGATGAGGGGGCGGGCGGCGGCCGCGAGGTCTGCGAAGAAGCTGGCTTCACGCCGATTTTCGTCTTCCGCCCAGGCCGCGATTTCCGCCGGGGCGACGGCGCGTTTGAGTTCGCGGCTGGCGAGGGCGGCGGCGTGGTCCAGCCCCCTTGCGGCGGCAAGGCCGAGCAGGCGGGAATCGTGGCAGAGGACCGCACTGCCCCATTTTACGGCGAGGTCCAGGATTTCCGTATGCATGGGGGAATTGCCGATGGCGCTAAGGATGCGGTCGAACTGCCCGCTGGCATGCGGCAGGGCGGAGATCGCGGGGCCGGAGAAGATGGTGACATCGGCGAGCGGGCGCAGGGCTTGCGCCAGGGCGGCGGAATAATCGGCGATGCCGGATTTTTGCGGCGGCATGGGGGTGAGGAAAGCCAGGCGCGGCTTGGCAGCTCGGTTGATGGCAAAGCGGGGCGGTGCAAGGGCGTTCCAGACGCGCGCACCGACGGCCGTAGCCGTGTAGGTTTCATGCAGGCCGGATTGGTCGGCGATGATGGCGGCACGGCGGGGCGGCGATGTGACGATGGCCTCCAGAATTGCCGTGAGCGACTGCGCATTATCAGGCGCGAAGCGGCAGGATGCATCGGGGATCAACGCCTGATGCGCCGGGATGTCCGAAACGATGGCGGGCGTTCGGGCGGCGGCAGCCTCGATGACCGGGATGGAGAATCCTTCCGCGCGGGAGGGGATGACGACGCAGATGGCCTCCGCGTAGAGCGCGCGCATTTCGGAATCGGGCAGGCGGCCGGGGAGCTGCAGCTCAGTGATCGCGCGCAGGCGCGCGGCGGTTGCGGGTGTGTGGGTGCCGCTGATGACGAGCGGAATGCGGCGCAGGATGGCGCTGGCGGCATGGGCGCGGGCCAGGATTTCCGGGTTTTTGCGGGCGTCGTCCCCGCCCACCATGAGGATATGGCAAGGCGGTTTGGGCTGACTGTTCTCGGCCCATGCGGGCAGTGCCACGCCGGTGACCGTGGCGGGGACATTGCCGTAGAGCGCATGAAGACGGGTGGCGGTAGGTTCGGAATTGGGCAGAAACAAATCGTAGCGGCGGAGCCAGGCCATGGCGGCGAAATAGTCGAGCCGGTTGATCGGATGGGTGAGGTAGGTTTGCGGCGCATCGAAGGGGATGAAGTCGTGGATGCAGGCGGCTTTGGTGATTTTGGGATTTTGCAGAAGCCGGGCGAGGAAATTCTGGTCCGGGCTCATGGGCGAGGGGTTGAGGAAGATGCTGCCAGGGGCGAGGCCGGGGAGATAGGCATGGGGCGAGAGGATGGTGGCGCGCGTGGCGAGCGGCTCGGGCAAGGGCGGTAGGCCGGGGTCCACGAGGCCGATGAACGGCGCGGGGGCTTGCGCCACGATGCAGCGCGCATGGTTGCCGATGCCGCGTTCGGCATAGTTGCGGTCCTGCAGGCAGCGCATGTCGATGATGAGTTTCGGGAGGGTGCTGGGCGGCCGATTGGGTGGCATTGGGGTTTCCGGTTATAGGAACGGTTTAATGGATGATGCGGGTTTGACGAAATGCGGCGGTTGACGGGGTTGCGGTTGCCTTTGGCGCATGACGAGGCGATGCTGCGGGCGGCCATTTGCGCAGGGTTCGGCGTGCGCGATGACGAGTTGCTGAATTACTCGGTGTTCCGCCGGGCCTTCGATGCGCGCAAGAAGAGCGATATCACGCTGGTCTATACGATCGATGCTGAGCTTGCGGATGGGACCAAGGGCGAGCCTACGCCCGATGTGGATTACAAATTTGTCGCGCGGGCGGCGAAAGGGGCGGTGACGCGGCCAATGAAGCGGCCTGTTGTGATCGGCACCGGGCCATGTGGGATTTTTGCCGCATTGCTGCTGGCGCAGATGGGATTCGCGCCGATTGTTCTGGAGCGTGGCAAGGTAGTGCGGGAGCGCACCAAGGATACCTGGGGGCTGTGGCGCAAGAGCGTGCTGAACCCGGAATCCAATGTGCAATTCGGTGAGGGCGGGGCCGGCACATTCTCGGATGGGAAGCTCTATTCGCAGATCAAAGATCCACGCCATCTCGGGCGCAAGGTGCTGACGGAATTTGTGAAGGCCGGCGCGCCGGAGGAGATTCTTTACGTTGCCAAGCCGCATATCGGCACGTTCCGGCTGGTCGGCATGGTGGAGGCGATGCGGGAGAGCATCGAGGCGCTGGGCGGGGAGTACCGGTTTGGCACGAAGGTCGTGGATATTGAAATCGAAGCCGGGCAGGTGCGCGGCGTTGTGCTGGAATCGGGTGAGCGGATTGCGACGGACCATGTGGTGCTGGCGGTGGGGCATAGCGCACGAGATACGTTCGAGATGCTGCATGCGCGCGGCGTGTTCATGGAGGCCAAGCCATTCTCGCTGGGCTTCCGGGTGGAGCATCCGCAATCGATGATCGACCGGCATCGGTTCGGCAATTTTGCGGGCAACCCGATTCTGGGGGCGGCGGATTACAAACTGGTGCATCATGCCAGCAATGGGCGTTCGGTTTACAGCTTCTGCATGTGCCCGGGCGGCACGGTGGTCGCGGCGGCGAGCGAGCCTGGGCGCGTGGTGACGAATGGGATGAGCCAGTATTCGCGCAATGAGCGCAATGCCAATGCGGGGATCGTGGTCGGGATTTCGCCGGCGGATTACCCGGGCGGCGTGCTGGCCGGGGTGGAATTTCAGCGTCGCTGGGAGGCGGCGGCGTTTGCGGCGGGCGGCGGGACGTATGCGGCACCCGGGCAGCTGGTGGGGGATTTCATCGCCGGGCGGGCCTCCACGGCGTTTGGGGATGTGTTGCCGTCCTACCGGCCTGGGGTGACTCTCACGGATTTGTCGACCTGCCTGCCCGATTACGCGATTGCCGCGATCCGCGAGGCGCTGCCGGCGTTTGAGAGGCAGATTGCAGGGTTTGCGCGGCCCGATGCGGTGCTGACGGGGGTAGAAACGCGCACCTCCTCCCCGGTGCGGATTACCCGTGGACGGGATTTCCAGAGCCTGAACGTCGCCGGGCTGTATCCGGCGGGCGAGGGCGCTGGGTATGCGGGGGGAATTCTCTCGGCCGGGGTGGACGGCATTAAAGTCGCGGAGGCGGTGGGGCTGAGCCTGGCGGGGTAAAATATTTCATTGCCAGCCAGAGGCTTTTCGTAATTAATCGCTTTCAAGCCGTACAACGGCAAAAGTAAAAAATTTTCAGGGTCGTTCGCTTAATTTTCAACCATAAGAGGTGAGAGATGAGTGCGACACTAAAGCCGGGGGCGATATCGCTCTTCGAATCCGTCATCATGGGAATTGCAGGCAGTGCGCCGGGATTTTCCATCGCGACCACCGCGGCGGTACTGCTGGCAACGGCCGGAAGCGTCTCTATTAATGCCTTGCTGGTTTTTGCGGTGCCGATGCTGGGCATTGCCGTGGCCTATAAGGGGTTGAACAAGAGATTGCCGCGGGCAGGAGCGGCGTATGACTGGACGACGGAGAGTTTTGGGAAATTTCTGGGTTTTCTCTCGGGCTGGGCATTGTTGATCGCCACACTCGTTTTCATCGTCTCGGGTAGCCTGACGGTGGGTGGGAATCTCATGAATATTGTGGACCCGGCGGCGAGCGGGAATTTGCTGGCGACGACGGGGCTCGGCGCATTCAGCTATCTGGTGATTGGCCTCGTGCTGATCGCGGGCATCAGCCTGACCAGCAAGGTGCAGGTGGTGATGACCTCGATCGAGCTGATTATTCTGAGCGTGGTGGCAATTGCGGCCTATGTGCATGCGTTTCATGTGGGCGCGGTACAGGTGCCGAGCTTCTCCTGGCTGAAATTCGGCTATACGCCGGCGAGTTTTGCGGCAACGGCGCTGGTGGTGGTGTTTTTCTACTGGGGCTGGGACGTAACCTGCAATTTGAGCGAGGAAACCTCCGACAGGCCGCCGAATGCCGCGGGAAATGGCGGGTTCTACAGCGTGTTCATCACCATCGGGTTGTTCGTTTCGTTCCTGCTGGCCGCACAGGTTTTGTTCAGCATGAAGGACGCGCAGGGCTTCAACGTGAACATCGTCTATAATATCGCGCTGCAGGCTGGGCTGGGGACCACCGGGGCGAAGATTGCCTCTTTTGCCGTGGTGCTGTCAGGGATTGCAACGCTTGAGACCTCGATGCTGCAATTCTCGCGCACGCTTTTCTCAATGGGGCGCGACCGTGCGATGCCGACCTATATGGGGGTGGTGGATGCGCGGACGCGCACGCCGGTGCGCACGATGGTGCTGCTGATTGTGCTCGGGCTGGCGATGATTTTTGCCTCTAGCTTTCTGCCTTCGGTCAGCACGATCATTACGGACTCGGTGAGTGCCGTGGCGGTCCAGGTTTGTTATTATTACGGTCTGGCCGGGCTGGTTTGCGCCTGGGTGTATCGCGGCGCGTATAAGGATTCCGCGAAGGGCTGGGTGCTTTATGCGCTGTACCCGTTTTTAAGCGCATCGGTGCTGATCATTCTCGGCATCTACGCGATTACTACTTTCGACACGCTGACGAAGATTGTCGGGATTGGCGGGTTGTTCGTGGGCGTGGTGTTCTTCCGGCCAAAAGGCTGGGGCAGCAGCGTTGTGGCCGTGCCGGCGGAGTAATTTAGAACAGGCTCATCTGCAGCACCTCACGCGCCGCGTGGGGGGCGCAGAATTTCGACAGGTCCAGCTTTTCCCGTTTGCCGTCCAGTTTGAACTGGCGGGCGGCGCGGGTGAAACGCTGGGTGAGAAGCTGAGCGTAGGGACCGGAGCCGGTGAAGCGGCTGTGGAAGCTGGAATCGTTGAGCTGGCCGGCACGGCTCTGGCGGATGAGGCTGAGAATATGGCCAGCGCGTTCGGGCATATGGGTTTGCAGCCATTCCGTGAATAATTCACCCAGCTCGTGTGGCAGGCGCAGCAGGAGGGAGGCGGCGCTGGTCGCTCCCGCCTTGGCCGCTGCTTCCAGAATGGTTTCAAGCTCGGCATCATTCAGGCCCGGGATCATCGGGGAGGCGAGCACGCCCGTTGGGATGCCGGCCTTTGTGAGGCCGTTGATGGCGGCGAGACGGCGGGCGGGGGACGCGGCGCGGGGTTCCATGGCGCGGGCGAGGGCCGGGTCCAGCGTGGTGATCGAGAGATGCACCTGGGCGAGGTTTTTCCCGGCCATGCGGCTTAGAATGTCCACATCGCGCAGCACGCCGGCGGATTTGGTGACGATACTAACTGGATGGTTGAAGCGCTCCAGCACTTCCAACAGGCTGCGGGTGATGCTGAGCGTGCGCTCGACCGGCTGATAGGGGTCCGTATTGGAGCCGAGCACGATCGTCTCCGGCTTATAGCCGGAGCGGGAGAGTTCCTTCTCCAGGAGACGCGCGGCCTCCGGCTTGAAGACGATTTTGGTCTCGAAATCCAGCCCGGCGGAGAGGCCGAGATAGGCATGGGTGGGGCGTGCGAAGCAGTAGATGCAACCATGCTCGCAACCACGATAAGGGTTCACACTCTGGCTGAAGCTGAGATCCGGGCTGTCATTACGGGCGATGATGCTGCGGGAGGCGTCCCGGATGAGGGAGGTGGTGGGGCGGGATTCCTCCTCCGGGTGATCCCAGCCGTCGTCGAAGGCTTCCACGCGTTCACGCTCGAACCGGTTGGCGGGGTTTTGCGCAGTGCCGCGGCCTTTGAGCACGCCGTGCTTTGTTTCAGTATTGATTTGCAGGCGGGAGGCTGGCACCATGATGTTCATGCTCCGTTCTCGATTATTAACTTCGTTTCATAATCGGTTGGTTCTCGGATTGTGAGAACAAAGTAAGAACATTTTAGGAAAAGAGCAAGCGTTTATTATGCTTTTAGTTTTTAGTGCATTGTTGGTGGTAGGCGTCATGGTCGGCCTCTGCCGACCATGACGTGGCGGAGCTAGAAGCGTTTGGGCTTGGCGGTGTCGGGGATGGTGAAGCCCAGATGCTGAAAGCTTTCGCGCATATGTTTGGGGAGCGGGGCTTCGACCGTCAGGAAGCCGCCATCAGGGTGTGGGATGCTGAGGCGGCGGGCGTGCAAATGGAGCTGCGGGGCGAAACCATCCGCGAAAGCCTGGCCGTAGGCGGCATCGCCCAGAATCGGCGTACCGAGGGCCAGCGTGTGCGCGCGCAGCTGATGCATGCGGCCGGTTTGCGGGTTGAGCTGCGCCCAGGCGAATTTTTTGCCCGCATAGTCCAGAATTTTATAATCGGTGACGGCTTTCAATCCCTCCGGGTCTTTCCGCCCGGCGGGTTCGGCGCGGGAGCTGCCGCTGCCTTCCACGCGCAGGAGCGGCAGGTCGATCCGGCCTTCCAGCACGTCGGGCACGCCCCAGAGCAGGGCCCAGTAGGTTTTTTCGACGTCTCGGCCGCGAAAGGCAGCGGATAGTTTGCTGGCGGGCTTTACGCCGCGCGCCAGCAGCAGCACGCCGGACGTGTCGCGGTCCAGCCGATGGACGAGTTTGGGGCGTTCCGTACCTTCGAAACGCAGCGCATCCAGCATACCGTCTAGATGCACGGCAATGCCGCTGCCGCCCTGGCTCGCCAGCCCGGCGGGTTTGTTCAGTACGATCACGGCATCGTCCCGGTAGAGGATCATGCCCTCGAGGTCGCGGATGGCATGCGCGTCCATGGTCATGACGTGCCGGACTTTGGGCATTTCCTTCGGCGGGACGATCTCGGGGACGATCACGGCATCGCCCGCGTTAAGGCGGGTATTGGCCTCGGCCTTGGCGCCATTCACGCGGATTTTGCCGGCGCGTAGGAATTTCTGAATCATGCCTTGGGTCAGGCCCTCGACCTGACGGCGTAAATAACGGTCGAGGCGGGTATCGGCCTCGGCCGGAGTGACTTCGAATTGCTGGTTCATGCGCCCTCTTCGCGCAATTTGGCCCAATAGGCGAGGCGCTTGGCGATTTCCCGTTCAAAGCCGCGCGGTGCGGGGCGGTAGAGGTCCGGGCGCCCCATGCCTTCGGGGAAATAGTTCGCGCCGGAGAAACCTTCATCCGTGTCGTGGTCGTATTCATAGCCCGCGCCATAGCCGAGATTTTTCATCAGCTTGGTGGGGGCGTTCAGGATGTGGGCGGGCGGCATGAGGCTGCCGGTTTCCTTCGCGGCGCGGTTGGCTGCACCCAAGGCTCGGTAGGCGGCATTGGATTTGGGGGCGGTGGCGAGGTAAATCACGGCCTGGGCGATGCATAGCTCGCCCTCCGGTGAGCCGAGACGCTCATAGGCTTCCCAGGCGGCCAGGGCCTGCACCAGGGCTTGCGGGTCGGCAAGACCGATATCCTCCGAGGCGAAGCGGGTGATGCGCCGGGCGATGAAGCGCGGGTCCTCGCCGCCTGCGAACATGCGGGCGAGCCAGTACAAAGCAGCGTCCGCATCCGAGCCGCGCATGGATTTATGCAGGGCCGAGATGAGGTTGTAATGCTCCTCCCGGTCCCGGTCGTAGAGCGCGGCGCGGCGGGAGAGAATATGGCTGAGACCGTCCTCGTCCAGTTTTTCGGCGTCGGGTAGGGCAAAAAGCTGTTCGGCCATGTTGAGCAATGCCCGGCCATCGCCATCGGCCATGGCGCGCAGCATCACCCGGGCCTGTTGGGTGAGCGGGAGGGGCTGGGCAGTTTCCTGTTCGGCGCGGTGCAGCAGCAATTCCATCGCGGCGTCGTCCAGTCTTCGAAGGACCAGGACCTGGCAGCGCGAGAGCAGCGCGCCGTTCAAGGCGAAGGAGGGGTTTTCCGTGGTGGCGCCGACGAGCACAATGGTGCCGGCTTCGACGACCGGGAGAAACGCATCCTGCTGGGCACGGTTGAAGCGGTGAATTTCGTCCACGAAAAGCAGGCTGGGGCGGCCGGCGCGTTTGAGCTTGGTGGCATCGTCGAATACGCGTTTGAGGTCCGCGACGCCGGAGAAGACCGCGGAGATTTGCGTGAAATGCAGATTGGCCCCGGCGGCCAGCAGGCGGGCGATGGTTGTCTTGCCGACGCCAGGCGGGCCCCAGAGAATGAGCGAGGCTAGTGAGCCGCGCGCGAGCATTCCGGTGAGACTGCCTTGCGGGCCGAGCAGATGCTCCTGGCCCACGATATCCGCCAGCGCGCGGGGCCGCAGGCGCTCGGCCAGAGGCTGGCCGGCCGTGGCTTGGACTATGGATTCCGGCGGGGCAAACAGATCGTCTTCGGCCATCCGCCTATTGTAGTCACGCCGGGCGGTTCAACCAAATTTGCGGGTGATCAGCACGGCGGCGGCAGCGGAGATTCCGGTCAGGATCGCGCCCCAGATCATGTCGATCACCGTCACGTTCACCGGCCAGTTGCGCATGATGGCGAGCGAGGTGAGGTCGTAGGTACCATAGGCGACCAGCCCGAAGACCGCGCCGCGGAGGGCGGCAATGCCCGCGCTGCCGGCGGCGAGGGCGGGGAGGGTGATGAGATAGGTGACCCCGGCGGCGTAGAGGAGATAGAAGATGATCGCCGCGGCGGCGACGGGCTGGGCTGCCATCAGCTGGCCGATGCCGGGTTTGTAAATTCGGCTGACCGAGAAGCTCAGCCAGGCACCGTCCAGCACCCCCATGACGACGAGCACGGCGATATAGGCGGTGATGATGATTCTCATTGCAGACTCCCTGTCGACTCGCATGATATGTAACCATGGCCGAACAAAATCCAACCGGGTATTTCAACCAGGGATGCAGCGGATGCAGCGATGAGCGAGCTAATGAGCGACCGGGGCGTCCTCGAGGTTGAAGCTTTGCCGTTCTGGACGGGGCCGATCCAAGTTTGGCCGATTACCGGCGGGATTACCAACCGCAATTACGGGGTGCAGCAGGCGGATGGACAGCGTTTTGTCGTGCGGCTGGGGCAGGACCTGCCGTTGCACGGAGTGATGCGTTTCAACGAGCAGACGGCGGCCAAGGCGGCGGCAAAAGCCGGGATTTCACCGAAAATTTATTATACCGCGCCGGGGGTGATGGTAAGTCGGCTACTGCCGGGGCGGACGCTGACCTCCGATGAAATTCGCCAGCCGGACAATCTTTCCCGCATTATCGCACTCATCCAGCGGTGCCATCGCGGCATGGCCACCTACTTGCACGGGCCGCTGCTGGCGTTTTGGGTATTCCATGTCAACCGGTCCTATCTCACCACGCTCGCCAAATGCACCTGCGCCATCACCGATGATCTGCCCCGGCTTTCCGCGTTGAACGAGGCGCTGGAGCGGCGGGTGGGGAAGGTGGACGTTGTATTCGGCCATAATGATCTGCTGGCGGCGAATATTTTCGACGATGGCGCCCGACTCTGGTTGCTGGACTGGGATTATGCCGGGTTCAACACGCCGTTATTCGATCTGGCCAATCTTTCCTCCAATAACGGGTTTTTCGCGGAGGATGACGCGTATCTGCTGGAGAGCTATCTGGGCGAACGGCCCGATTCAGGGGTTTATGAGTCTTTCCGCGCGCTGAAATGCGCGTCGCTGCTGCGCGAGACGCTGTGGAGCGCCGTTTCCGAGGAGTCTTCCAATATCGCCTTCGATTATGCCGGGTATACGCGGGATAATCTGGGCCGGCTGGAGGTCGCGCTCGCGGAACTTGGTTGAAGCAAGCGGGCAAAGGGCTTATATCTGGTGGATGGCAAATTCAAACGGTCCCGTCATCGACATGACGCCGGACGGCGCGTTTATCGAGCCCCCCAAACCCACGCTTGGCACGATACTGGTGCGCCTCGCGGCCTTCGCGGTGTTTTTATGCGTGGGCGCGGTGCTGTTCTGGACGGCTTTGTTCGTGATTCCCTTGCTGCTGGTGCTCGGCGCGGTGGGATATTTTGTGGCCCGGGCGCAGATGCGGCGTAACGGCATGGCGGTGTTTACGATGAGAAGGTAATTTCCGCGCCATCCCGCAGGATGGATTGCGCTTCCGGGGTGATACCTCCGGAATCATGAAGAATTAGCCCCGGCGCGATCGCGTCCGGGGTTTTTATTTGGGCGCGGGCGGTGAGGATGGCCATTTTGGCCGGCTGATTGGCGCGTGGCCAGAGCGGGAACAGGGTGATGCCGCCGCAGTGATGGGCGCGCAAGGCGGCCCCGGCAGTGGCGAAGGCGGAAGCGGGCAGGATGAGCGTGATGCTGCCGCGCGGGCGCAGGGTGCGGGTGAGGGAGGCGATCCAGCCTTCCAGAAGGCCGGGCTTGGCCTGGTGCGCCAGGCTACGGCGGGCATTGGGCGAGGCGGTGCCCGCCACGTCGAACCAGGGCGGGTTGGCGAAGACATGGTCGAAGCTTTGCGGCGCCAACGGGAGTGCTGTGGCGTCGGCCTGGACGCAAAAGAGGTTAGCAAAAGCATTGGCGTTGAAGTTGGACTGTGCAAGCCGCGCGGTGGCGGCATCGCGTTCCACGCCAAGGCCGAAGACGCCGGGGATTCGGGCGGCCAAGCATAGCAGACCCGCGCCGGCACCCGTGCCTGCTTCAAGGACGCGCTCCCCCGGGCGGGCCTGGATCGCGGCGGCGAGAAGCACGGGTTCGAAGCCGCTCCGGTGACCCTCGGCGAATTGCCGATACGCCACGCTCCCGCCCAATAACCCGCCTGCTGTGGTTTCCTCCATGCTGCCCGCCTTGACCCTTCTTTCAGACCGCCCGATATGTTGGGTAACGCAATTTTCGCTGACAGGTTAGGGCGTAAAGAATTTGGATGGTGCGACGCCTTTGACGACCGATGCGCTCGTTCAGCTCACCGCGATGCTGGAACCCGAGCTGCAGGCCACCAACCGGGCCATTGTGGCCCGGATGGATAGCCCGGTTAGCCTCATTCCCCAGCTCGCGGCCCATCTGGTGGCGGCGGGCGGCAAGCGGCTGCGGCCTTTGCTGACCTTGGCGGCGGCGAAACTATGCGGCTACGAGGGTAGCCGGCAGGTGCAGCTGGCGGCCTGCGTGGAGTTTATTCACACGGCGACGCTGCTGCACGACGATGTGGTGGATGAATCCGTGCTGCGGCGCGGCTATGCCAGCGCCAATACCGTGTTTGGCAACAAGGCCTCGGTGCTGGTGGGGGATTTTCTTTTCGCCCGGGCGTTTCAGCTGATGGTGGAAGACGGCTCCCTGGAGGTGCTGCGGATTCTCTCCGCCGCCGCCGCCACGATTGCCGAAGGCGAGGTGCTGCAGCTGACGACCCAGAATGATCTGGACACGACCGAGCAGAAATATTTCGACGTGATTCGCGGCAAGACGGCGGCGCTGTTTGCGGCGGCCTGCGAGGTGGGCGGGGTGATCGCCGGGCGGCCTGCGGCGCAATGCGCGGCGCTGGCGCAGTTCGGCATGGATCTCGGCATGGCGTTTCAGCTGGTGGATGATGCGCTGGATTACAGCGCCGTCCAGGCTGAGCTGGGCAAAACGGTGGGGGATGACTTCCGCGAAGGCAAGCTGACCTACCCCGTGCTGCTGGCGATTGCGGATGCCGATGCTCAGGAACTGGAATTCTGGACCCGCACGATTGGGGCGGGTGAGCAGAATGAGACCGATCTGGGGAGCGCGCTGGCGCTGATGAAGAAGCATAATACCACGCTGCGCAGCCTGGCGCGGGCCGGGGCGTTTGTTGAATCCGCTTGCGCGGCGCTGGGGGTGTTCCCGCCGAGCCCGATGCGCGAGGCGCTGATGGATGTGGCGCGGTACACCACGGCGCGGCGGTTTTAAGGACGGCCGGCGCGGTCTATTTTCGAAGCGGATTGAGAACATTAAGATTACAGGTGAAACCGGGAGGTAATTTCACCTGTAATCATCGGGCTATTAACCCTGGCCAGTTCTTCAGCCCTTGTCGTTCGCCGGTTCGGGCGTCAGAACGGAGGTGATGGTCGAGCGGACGACGCTCACGGTCACGTTCGGGGCGATTTCCACTTCCACTTCCGTGGCGTCTGCCGCGGCTTTTTTCACCAAGCCCACGATTCCGCCGGCGGTGACCACCTTATCCCCGCGCTTGATGAGCGCGAGGCGGGTTTTTAGCTGCTTGGCCTGGTTCTGCGAGGGGCGGATGAGCAGGAAGTAGAAAACGACAAAAATAAGCACCAGCGGCGCAAATTGGATGAGGGAAGAGATGCCTCCGGCGCTGCCCCCTGAGACGGTTTGCGCATAGGCTGGTGTGATAAACATTTTTGCTCCTGGTTGCCGTGGATTGCGGCGGACCATAGGTTGCGCCGCGACGCAGTCAACTGGGGGATTGAATTGATGGATGAAACGCTGCTCCGCCGGATCGCCGAAGCGCTGGAACGCCTGGCGCCTCCGGCTTTGGCGCCGCTGGACCTGACCGGCGCCGAGGCATTTGTGTGGCACCCGGAGCGCGGTGCGCTGGCGCCGGTGGCGGGGGTTTCCCGCGTGGATATCGGGCTTTTGCGGGGGATTGACCGGCAGAAGGAGATTTTGCTTGAGAATACGCGGCGCTTTGCGGAAGGGCTGCCAGCCAATAACGCCATGCTCTGGGGCGCGCGGGGGATGGGCAAATCCTCGATCGTGAAAGCTGTTCATGCCGAGGTGAATCGCGCGACTCCGGGAGCCCTCGCGCTGATCGAGATCCACCGGGAGGATATTCGCACCCTGCCGGGCCTGCTGAACCTGTTGCGGGGGCAGGCGCGGCGCTGCGTGATACTATGCGACGACCTTTCCTTCGAGCGGGAGGATGCGGATTACAAGGCGCTGAAATCCGTGCTGGATGGCGGTATAGAGGGGCGGCCGGAGAACGTGTTGTTTTACGCGACCTCCAACCGCCGGCATTTGATGCCACGCGACATGATGGAGAATGAGCGCTCCACTGCGATTAATCCCGCCGAAGCGGTGGAGGAGAAGGTTTCCCTCTCGGACCGGTTCGGCATCTGGCTCGGCTTCCATAATGGCGACCAGGAAACGTTTTTCGCGATGATCGAGGGCTATGCGGCGGCCTATAGCCTGCCGATCAGCCAGGAGGCGTTGCGGGCGGCGGCGGTGGAATGGTCGGTTACGCGCGGCGGGCGCTCCGGCCGGGTGGCCTGGCAGTTCATTCAGGATATTGCCGGGCGGCTCGGGGTGCGCTTGACGGGCTGAGCCGCCTGCGGTGAAAGGGCAGCCGAACGGAAGTGTGGCCGAGTGGTTTAAGGCAGCGGTCTTGAAAACCGCCGTGCGTGAAAGCGTACCGTGAGTTCGAATCTCACCGCTTCCGCCAGTCTCATCGCATGCAGCCCGTTAGACCCCCATCGACCGGAAGAATGACGCCGGTGATATATGAAGCGGCAGGCGATGCTAAAAAGCCGACCGCTGCCGCAACCTCATCGGGGATTGCCATTCTCCCAAGAGGAATTTCATCACGGACCGATTTTTTGAACGCTTCATCCATGTTGTTCATCAAGCCAGCTTCCACGGGGCCGGGCGAAACGGTGTTTACTGATATTTTTTCTTTTGCCAGACGGCGTGCGAGTTTTCGTGTCAGATAGTTGAGTGCGGATTTTGAGGTAGAGTACGCATATGCTTCGTTTGCCGAAACCTGCACACCAGCCGCCGAACCAATATTGATGATGCGGGCTGGTTGGAGCGTAGAGCTTGCTGTTCTCAGTAACGGCAAAAACGCCTGAGTCATGAAAAAAACGGCTTTAAGATTAAGGTCAAACACATAATCCCATTCCGTCTCGGGAAAATCATCAATGCCGGCATAATGTGCGGCGCCGGCGTTGTTCACGAGAATATCTAAACGCTCTTCATGCTTGGAAAAGCTTGCAGCAAGCTCTTTGATGCCGGAAACGCTTGCAATATCGGCGCCTATCCCGAAGCATCGTCCATTCGCTGCTAATTCCCTGGCGGTTTCTTCGCATTTCTGTGCGTTGCGGCCGCAGATATATGTCTTGACGCCGCGCCGAACGAAGAAATCCGCTACGCTGCGCCCGATGTCGCCGGTACCGCCGGTGACAAGCGCGGTTCGGCCTGCGAGACTAAAAACATCGTTCATTTGTTCCACGACGACTTCCTCTTGATATTGTTTAGGACAAGGTCCGACGTGCTGCCCGGATCTCACTCCAGTCGAGGGTTACGTGACGATATGTAAAGCGCCAGCGGCCTTCGGAGCGTATCCAGCGGCTATGGTAGCGTATGCCCATGTCGAACACCGTTGGTCCACCTCGCGCTGCGCCATCTAGAATATGGTGGGCGACGCAATAGGTTTCCCCTTCAGCCGTATCGCCCTCGATCTCCACCGTCTGGTTGTGAACGGTATGCATCATTCTCACATAACGCTCATGCAAGTTGGCGGGAAGCTGCTTGATCTGTGACAGACCCTGGACTTTGAACCAATCCCCTTCCAGGAGCGCGTCATCAACAAAGATCGATTCAAGCGTTGCGGGCTCATTGCGATCCATCGCCCGAGCGTAAAGCCAGGAAAGGCGAAGCAGCGCCCATTCATCGGCGACGACGCCACTCGTTGTTTCACCTGTGATCATAGAGATGCCTTTTCAAAGGAAGTCACGGCCGACAATTGCGTGGGTGCGAGATGTTGTGAGGTTTTAAATCCATATGATGCATAAGCGCCTTCCAGAAATATTTCCGTATTGTATAGGCCATGGAAGATATTTCCATTTTATCCACGGCAATGTCTCGGTTGCCAACCCGTTGGTCTCGAAACGCCGCCAGCAAAACGGCGCTTCGATATTCAGTTGCACCCGTTCGATATATTAGGCGGGATATGGCGTATTCCTAATGCGCTGTTTTATTGCATCGCGGGATGCAGCCGCAGGTGGAGGCTTTCCAGCCCACGAAAGCCGACACTAATGCCAAAATTTAGCTTCGTGTCGAGCATTTCCGGCTCATACCTTGCGACGAAAGCCGGGAAGAATTCGGTGAGCTGAACTTTAGCCAGCAGATGGCCAATGCAGTGATGCATACCGGGCGCAAACGTCATGTTCTTGTCTTGCGGGCGACTAAAGTCAAGAACGTCAGGATTTGGAAAAACCTTCGGGTCCCGGTTGGCTGCCGCCATCGATAAAAACACGAATTGTCCCTCCTTCATCTGGTGGTTACGCCAAATGAAGTCTTCCTTAACTGTTCTTAGCATCGAGAACGACATGGCGATATAACGCGAAATCTCCATGACGATATCGATGATTTTGTCCGGGTTGGCACGGATAAACGCCCGGGCATCCGGAAAACGGGCTAAGGTTGCGACACCGAGAACCATGGTGTTCATAGTCGTGTCGTGCCCCGCGATCAGCACGATATAGAGCGTACCGAGCAGTTCTTCGTCAGTCATCCGATCGTCTTCATCACGCGCCGTAATGAGTTGAGAAATGAAATCTTCAGTCGGATTTTCCTGACGTTTCTTAATTTCTTTTAAAAACAACTCACGCATTTGCAGCAGAACACGCTCACCTTCCTCAACCACCTCCGGTCCCACGGGTTGGCCGCCAAGGGCGGAGTTCAGCGCTATTGACCAGCCTTGGAGCTCTGGAAGGAGCGAATCTGGAAGCCCCAACAGCCGTAGAATCACGCGGCCGGATATTCGGCGTGCAACATCTTCGACAAATTCTACCTCGTTTTTCCCTTCAACGCGATCGAACGCATCCTGGATGGCCTGGCGGACAAACAGACGCTCATTCTCTGCATTCTTTCGGCTAAAAGCTTTAACCATTAATTTGCGGAGCCGCGTGTGAACCGGCGCGTCCAGGTTGATGACCCATTCCGGAAGGGTCTTTATCATATATGGGATTCGGGCTTCGCGCTCTTCCTCCGGTATCGGCGCGACCACCAGCTTTTTTAGTCGCTCTGTCGATAGCGGGAGTTCGCCGCTAAAGCCTTCCATGCATTCTTCATGTCCTGTCACGAACCATGCTTGATATTTTTCGCTCCAATGGATTGGATCGTGCTCGCGGAGCACGCGGGCCTGGTCCAAGAGAAGGTTTCCAAGTTCGGCCGCGCGGTCGATTTCTAAGTCAAATGGCTTTTGTACGATTTGCATAAAAGATACTCCGTCAGCGAGATTGCGAATGATTCCGAAGCATCCAAGAATATTTGAGCGTAAAAAAATATTGCATTGGAAACATCGGAATTTAGCGCCGTCTTGATTAAGGCTCCTGGATTAATCACTGTGTCAACGACATTGCCGCCAGTGCCGCCCGTTCACCTTGGACAACGCATGTATTTACAGATGATGGTGCGAACAAGTCGCTCGCGAATATGACGCGCTGGGTTGGATTCAGATCGTTTTCGAATGTTTTTAGGAGCGCACAGGTCCCAGGTTCGGTAATGGTGGCGGCGACGGGCCAGCGTTGAATGTGCTTGACCTCGATCAATTCTGAAAAGCCGGGAATGATATGATCGATGCGGGGGATCGCGTCTGCAAAAATTTCCTCATCGGAGGCATTGAGCATGCGCTGCCCCCACTCGTCTTGGAAGAAGACTGAAACCAGGCCTTTGCCTGCCGGCGCCCGCCCTGTGCCTTTAAGATGGTCCATCACAAGGGCAGCGACGTGTTCATCAACTGTTGAAGGCACTTCGATGATGAGCGCATCGACACCAGGATCTTGTCGAAGGCCAAAATGCAGATTGACGCTGACCGAATATCTTAGGTTGGAGAGATAGCTCAGCTGGCGCTGGGAGAGCATGTTCCGGCAAAGATCTGCCACAACCTTTCCGTCGGCGGCAACGATGACGACGTCGGCCGTCTCGGTACTGCGCTGACCTTCATGATCCACCAAGGTTAAGTTGGCAGATTTCTCTTCCTGGGTAATTTGCTCGACCGTTACGTTAAACTCGACCGGCAGCGTTTTTGCCATTTCCGCGGCAAGACGGTCCATGCCGCCCTGCAGACAAAAGCTCGAATTGCTCGAAAGATTTTTCATGTTCCAAAGGAATTCAATTATGGAGGTTTCCTTGGCGTCGTTTAGATACAAGGCTTTTAGTGTCGGTTCGATGACGTAATCCAATAACTCCTGGGTCAGATGCAAGTGCGCATAGGCGTCGACAGATCCGGTATCGAAAGGTGCTCCCCCGGAGATTGTGTCGAACCCGAGCACGTTGCGCGCCCGCCAGATATCGTAGGCAACACGGAGAAGTTTCAGCTTACTTTTCCATGACACAAGAGATGTTTTGAGCAGACTTGCTTTGAGGTTGCTCATATCAAGAAGATGCATTTTCTTATCGCGCGGAATCGCAATTTTTCCGGTTAAGTGATCGATCAGATGATGTTTCTTCGTATCGGAGATTAGCTTGAGGACCGCTTTATAGCTCGAAGGAAGAATTCCTGCACCAACATCGATTGTAAAGCCGTCTTTACGGACGGTTCTCATCCGGCCGCCGACAAAATTCTCGCGCTCAAAAATTCGGACTTTCCAGCCTGCTTGCTGTAATCGAAAGCCGGCGGTCAATCCGCCGATGCCGGCACCAACGATGAACGCAGTCTTGGTCATTAGAGCTGCTCCCCGAGAAAGGAATTCAATTTTTTATGCTTTATTTGGTTGTAAAAATGGCGCGGTATCAAAATAATCCCGCCAGGCGACAATTTTTCCATTGGCAAATTCAAATACGCCTGTAACGCGAACGCCATGCGCTGCATGCGATCCATCGGCTCGAATAGCGTGGTCAATGCGCTCGCAAAAGACAATATTTTGAGCGGCCGCTATGTTCAATATTTCGACATCGAAGGCGACAAAATTTCCTTTCTTGCTAAAGCGTTTTAGGAGGTCGACTGCTTCGTCTGGACCCTTTGTTGTCACAAGACCGATATTTTCCCACAAGGCATCGGAGGAGAGATATGCATGCATTGCGCGATGCAAGTTTTCCTCAGCGGGGCCCCAGCTTGCAAAAAAATTTCGAATCAGGATGGTGGAATCCAGCATCTTGGTTGGCGCTCCGGTAGTTTGTTGATCGTGTTATATTTCCGGTTTTCAGAAGAATGTTGAGCGATGCGGTTTGGCATCGGTGGTGATTAAGAGTAGATGGTCAATACGTTTCGCCAATGGCAATTTTAACGAGATATTCGGGGTTAGATGGCAACGTATTTCCACGCCAAACGACATGTAGATCTGGGCGAACCAAAATCAGATCGCGTTGGAAAACCTCACCTATTAAGGCGACATTGATATCAATAATCTCAAACGGTACGTTTTTGCTTACGAAAGCTTTTTCAAGCGGCGCGCAGTTCTGTTGTAGGTTGCCAAGTCTTAGCAACGTATAGCCTGTTCCTAAAAGGTCATATAGTGCCACGCCGTCTTTCAGCCAAACATGGGGTAAATGTGCCCCAGGCCATGTTGTTGGATTATATATATAACTATCATCATGAGGGGGATCGCCAGATTCATTAAAAATTACGGCTGAACGATATATGTAGCCCAAATCTGCCCCAACCATCTCATAAACACGACGGTTCAGCGGGTCGGCCGCTTTAACGAACGTCTCGCGCATGGTTTTACCCTCCGGAGTATCGAGACGTATCGCATTCGTAATCGGCATGGCACGCCACTTTGCGACACCCTCAACAGCATGGGAAACAGCAGAAAGATTTCTGCGTGCAACTGCGCCACGTTCGGTATTGTAGGAATTTAAAAGCTCTGGTCCGCCCCAGCCTTGCAGCACAGCGGCCAATTTCCAGGCGAGGTTCACGGCGTCGCCTATTCCGGTGTTCATTCCCAAGCCTCCCGCGGGAATGAAAATATGGTTCGCGTCTCCGGCCAAGAAGACACGGCCTTCGCTATGGCGTTCCGCGACCAACATGTGTTGCACCCATTGGCCCGCATGGAGAATGTTGGGTTGGATGTCCAGGCCCGTGAGACGGCGTATCTCTTCAGCCAGATCTCCGGTGGGTGGCGTGACGGTATGATAAGCAAAATGCTTGCGATCGTCTTGAACGATCAGCGTTCCGGCTGCGCCGCCCCCGGCGCCTAGGCCTGCGAAGCAGTAATGTCGTCCCGGTGGAACCTTTGCCTTTTCATACAGATCATCACTACGGAAAAACACATTGGTGACGGTGCCAAGCTGCGCGCGGCCTTCCATCTTGATTCCAAGCTGCCGGCGAATGCTGCTGGAAGCGCCGTCGCAGGCGACGAGGTAGCGGGCGGTGATGTTTTCGGCTTGACCGTCAGCCGTGTTCTTAGCCTCAACTTCAACACGGTCGTCATCTTGATGAAATTTGATGAATTCCATGCCGAATCGTATGGTGATGTTGTAGAATGTCTTTAGTTGCGCTAAAAGCAACGGTTCAAGCGTATATTGCGAAATAAGCTGGTAGGGCTCCCGGGGTGTGCTGCCATCCGTGGACGCGGCAATATGCTTGCGCGCAGCATCGACCGATGGATAGCTTTGCTGAAGGAGCGGCGGCTCGGCCATCGAGGTGACGATCATCACATCCATCGGAACGTCCGCGGGATAACCTGCGGCGCGGATCTGGTCGATGACCCCGAGCCTGCGGAAGATTTCCATTGTTCTGGGGTTGCTGCGCTCCATTTTTGGAAGCCTCAGCGGCTCAAGTTTTGAGTCGATCAGGACCACGTTGACGCCGCGCAGGCCGAGATCCAGCGCAAGCGTCATGCCGATGGGTCCAGCGCCGACGATCATCACCTCGAAATCGGCCGATGAGGAATTTTTTGCCATTTCTATTCCCATGGTCAAACGGTGCCGATCACAATGCTGCGGCGCAGAGGCAGTTAAGGCGAGATAAGAAAGGCTGTATGGTGACCAAAGCGTGATCCTTTTTTGGCGCGGGCATATTGTGGTTCCTCAACGGTGCCGTCGCATGACGTACGGGCGATTATTTTATTGATCTAATTTAGAGGCGATCACGACTTTCGTATAATGCGCGGATGATATAATAGTTATATAGTGTGCGCACCTCGGGAACACTGCGCCTGCCCGGCACCAGGTAGAGCGGGGTTTAAGGCGGTTGAGGATGTCGGAGGCGCAGCCAGGCTTAGGCGGGTGAATAAAAATATGAATAAAATGAATTTTGAGGGGTTGGATCTGAATCTCTTGCTGGTTTTGGATGCTCTCTGCAGCGAGCTTAATGCAACAAAGGCGGCCAGGAAAATTGGGTTGAGCCAGCCTGGCATCAGCCGGGCATTAGGGCGTTTGCGGAAGTATTTTAATGACCAGTTGTTCATTCATACAGCGAGTGGTCTTCGGCCCACCGCGCGCGCTGAGGCCTTACGCGGACCGCTGCATGACGCGCTTTCAACGCTTGGGCATGCGCTTGCATCGCCGACGTTGGAGTTGCAGGACTGGTCGGGTGCAATACGTATTGCCATGTTGGACATGGAAGAGTTTTTGCTGTTGCCGAGGCTGTTGAACAGGGTAAACCGGCTGGCGCCTAATCTCCGATTGGAGGCGGTTCCGCTCCTTGGACTCACTGTCGCCCAGCTTCAGGAAGCAAGTGTAGACTTCGCCATTGGTCCGATTCCGACGGCGAGCGGCCCGTATGTGAGGCAGAAATTATACGCCGATAAATTTGTCGGTATCGTGAATGCATCGAGCGCGATTGCAAAGGGTGAGTTTACTTTGGAGGCCTATGCTTCCGCGCGCCATCTTCAACTTGGCTTGATGGATTCCGAAGCGCCAACTCAGGTTGAGGCCGCTTTGAAGCGCGTTGGGATAAAAAGAAATATTGTTTTGCGATCCCATAGTCTTGCCGCCGCTTTTTTTATTCTGGCCGATACCGACCTTATATTGACGATACCTCTACGTGTCGCGGAGCATTTTGCATCCATCGCACATCTGAAGATACTGGAGTTGCCTACCGCCATGGATGACTTGGTGGTTTACCAATTATGGCATGAACGCAATCAAGACGATGCTCGCCATAAATGGTTTAGAATGCAAATCAAAGAAGCCATAGCAACGCGGGATAAAGGCCTTCGGCGGAATCGCGGTGCGCAGAGTTAGCGACGCCGAAATTACCACTCGTGCCGCTAGCGATGTTTTGAAAACTCTGCTGATATCGCTTCCAGCATTCGGAGGAAAACCATGACAGCCCAGGTTATTTTTTTTGTGGAGAAAATCCATGACAGGGAGGGCCTCAAAGCATATCAAAAAGCCGCCCATCCCACGCTGGAAGAGGCCGGGGGGCGCGTTATTGTGGCATACGGACGGCAAGAAGTTGTCGAAGGTTCCGATCTTGCCGGCGTGGTCGTCGTCGAATTTCCAAATTATGAAGCCGCCCAGGCCTGGTACCATTCGCCTGGCTACACCCAGGCCGCGCATCTGCGTAAGTCAGGGGCAGCCGAATGCCATGCCGTCATTGTGGAAGCCCGCCCTGCTTAGACGTCGTGTTGGGCATAAATGACGAGGAATATAACATAGGGGGCGAGAGGTCCTGCCGCCGTCGACATCCGCAAGCCTGGGCAGTCGGTGCTTTGTGGTTTTCTGAAATTCGTCGGCATGGGGACTTCTTCAATAAGTTGGGAGTAATTTTGGTGGAGCGGACTATTCTTGTAACCGGCTCGGCTTCTGGCATTGGCGCCGCGACATATGCGCTGCTCCGCGGCCAGGGCCACCGTGTCATCGGTGTGGACCTGCGTGATGCGGAAATCGAAGTTGATCTTTCTAGCGCGGCCGGCCGTTCAAAGCTTGCCGCCGAGGCCGCGCGCATGGCGCCGGGAGGGCTAGATGGTGTAATTGCCGCCGCCGGTACACATGCGCCGGATGCGGAGTTGGTCGTCTCGGTTAATTATTTTGGTGCGGTTGCGACCTTGGAAAACCTTCACCAGTTGCTTATCCGCTCCAGCCGTCCGCGCGCAGTCGTCATTTCCTCTACTGCCGTACTCTCGCCCATTGATCAGCCGATCTATGATGCCTGTTTGTCGCATGACGAAGCACTGGCGCGCGCCCATGCGTTGAGGATGTCGGCGAACGCTTATGCTTCCAGCAAAAAAGCCCTGGCCCGTTGGACACGCCAGTCTGCTGTTTCTGAAAAATGGGCAGGTTCGGGTATTCTGCTCAATGCCGTGATGCCAGGCACCGTTAAAACCGCGATGACGGCGCCGGTCCTCGCCACCGCGGAAGGACGAGCTGCGCTTAAGGTACTGACGCCGATTGCCACGGCAAACTATGGGGAGCCCGTGGAAGTGGCCGAAATGCTGGATTTTTTGGTAAATCTTAAGGGCAACTACGTGGTCGGGCAGTTGATCTTCGTCGATGGCGGCACTGATGCGATCCGGCGGCCGGAGGTGTTTTAGGCCGGTAAGTCTTGCGTCTTGACAAAGCTGACGCAGGTCGGTGAGAAGGGTAATAGTAAGCCTGCGAATTAGATGGTGGGTACCAACTACTGGTCGGCCGATCTTGCGTTGGAACGGCTCGCAAGTGGCAAACGCGGTTGCGTCTAGCGGGCCTCAACGCGCTCGCTGGTTGGAATAATTATAGGGGGATTGCAGAATGCGAGCTGTCAGGTTCGAGAGCGCCGGTTTGGACGCTATTAAAATTGTCGATATGCCTGATGCGGATCCCGGGCCCTATGAGGTTCGGCTTGCGATGAGGGCGGCGAGCTGCAATTTCCGGGACTTGGTCGTGGGCTCTGGAAAGTATCCGACGGCGAAATTTCCGTTGGTGCCGTTATCCGACGGGGTTGGCGTTGTGGAAGCGGTCGGCGAGCGGGTGAAAAGGCTGAAACTCGGCGACCGGGTTTGTCCGATTTTTGCGCCGCGCTGGCTCTCCGGGGCACCGACGGATGCGGTGACGTCGCCTGCACTCGGCGGCGAGATTGACGGCGTGCTACGCCAAAAGATGGTGGTGGACGAGCAGGCGGTCGTGTTCGTGCCAGAATATCTAAGCGATGCCGAAGCGGCGACGCTGCCTTGTGCGGGGGTGACAGCATGGTCGGCGCTTGTGGCATTCGGACGTGTCAAGCCGGGTGATACCGTGCTGATCGAAGGAACAGGTGGTGTTTCGCTGTTTGCGCTGCAGTTTGCCAAGCTGGCGGGGGCAAGGGTGGCGTTGATTTCCTCCAGCGATGAGAAGCTGGAGCGCGCGAAGGCGTTGGGTGCTGATATTACGTTGAATTACCGCGATACGCCGGAATGGGGCGCGCCGATTGCGAAACTGACCGGCGGTGTGGATATCGTGGTTGAAACCGTAGGTGCGGCGACGCTGGGACAGGCGCTGGTCGGAATAAAAAAGGGCGGCCGTGTCGCGCAGGTCGGGTTGTTGAGCGGTGTCGGCGCGTCGCTGCCGTTGCATTTCTTTATTCCGCGCGGTGTTTCCATGCAGGGCATTGTGTTGGGCGGCCGTGACCGGTTTGAGGAGATGGTTCGCGCTATGACGCTGCACCAGGTAAGGCCGGTGGTTGCTGAGACTTTTGGATTCGACCAACTGCCGCAGGCTCTGGGGACGTTCCTGCCAGGGGCCGGGCTTTTTGGGAAAATTGTGCTCGATATTACAGCGTAAGCATCGCGGGAGGAAACAATGAACGGCAAGTGGGTTTATCTGGGACAGCGCAATCCGCGTTTGTCGCGGGCGCAATTTGTCGAGCGGTGGCTGAAGCATCGTAAGATGGGCGCGCCGCCGGCGATGGGTGCGGAGTTCTTATCCGCTGATTCTTGCGCCGTGCGGGAGGACGCGCCAGCACTTGTCGGGATCTCCGACGAGTATGACGCGGTGGGGTTGTTCGCCTTGCGCGATATTTGTGCCATCCCATTGGTCGCGGGATTTTTGAAGCAGGATTATATTCAGGCGGATGAGAAGCGGTTTTTCAATGCGACCTCAGATTCCTTTTCGATGTTCTGCGCTGAGAATATTCTGCGCGATGGGGTCGAGACGAAGACGGTGTTGATCCAATTCTTGCGCCGCAGGGCGAATGTCGGCGCGTCCGCCTTCCGGAGCGAATGGGAGGAAGGGCATGGCGCGGTGGTGCGGGACGGATTGCCTGCGCTGCGCCGGTATATTCAGAATATCGTGATCGCGCCGCCACCGCCGGGATTTGGCTATGACGGCATTGCAGAGCTTTGGTTCGATGATGTGCAAAGTGTTGCGGAATCGTCTACGGCGCTGAACGGGCTCATGGCGGCGGAATTCGTCGACCCAAAAACGTCGTTTTGCGTGCTAACCGATTTGGTGATCGGCAGGCCAAGGTAATAGCCTTGCGGATGTTGGTGGCGAAGGACGCTGCCGGCGATGTTGTATTCTAACGCCCCTGCCAGTTTGGCTTGCGTTTTTCTGCGAAGGCGCGTGGGCCTTCCTTCGTGTCTTCCGCGACGCGCCATGTGGCGAATTCAGGGTAGCTGGCCTGAGCTTTGAGGGCCTGCGCCAGAGAGGCCTCATCCAGCCCGCGCATCATGGTGGCTTTCGTCGCGCGGATGGCGAGGGGTGCGCCGCGCAGGATGGTCTCGCACCAGCGTTCCGTGGCATCCCGGAGCTGTTCAGGTGGCACAACCTCGTTGACAAAGCCGAGCGCCAGGCCCTCCTGCGCCGAGACGGGCTCCGAGGTGAGCGCCATAGCCATGGCGCGTTTCAGGCCGATCTGCCGCGCCAGGCGGTGAACGCCGCCGCCGAGCGCCACGGCACCGACCAGAGGTTCGGGCAACCCAAAGGAAGCATTTTCCGTGGCGATGATGAGGTCGCAGGCGAGTGCCACCTCGAAACCGCCGCCACGCGCGATGCCGTTGACAGCGGCGATGACGGGCTTGGCGAGGTCGTAACGCTCGATGAGGCCGGCATAGCCGTTCTTGGGATAGGTATTGCCGGTGATGCCGTTCTGCGCGGCGGCTTTCAAGTCGCTCCCGGCGCAGAACGCGCGTTCGCCCGCCCCGGTGACGACACAGATATACTGGCTGGAATCCTCGGCAAATCGGTCGAAAGCCGCTTGCATCTCGTGGTGCATCGCGGGGGTAATCGCGTTCAGCACCGCCGGGCGGTTCATCGTGATGGTGGTAACGGGGCCTTTTGTCTCGACGAGGATATATTCGAAAGACATGCCTCAGCCTAGGCGGAGGCGCAGACCCGTCAAGCCCCGGAAGCTGAGCGAGGGGATGAATTCCAGCTTTTCATCCAGCACCGTGGCGTTGGGAAAGCGTTTGAAGAACTCGGGGAAAAATTCGCAGAGCTGCATCTTTGCCAGGAGATGGCCGATGCAATGATGAATGCCGCCGCCGAAAACCGTCATGCGGTCGTTATTCTCCCGGCTCATGTCCATGGTTTCCGGATTGGTGAAGACGCGCGGGTCGCGGTTGGCGGCGGCGGTCATCAGCCAGACGATGTCCCCCTGCTTGATCTGCTGGCCGTGCCATTCGAAATCCTGCGCCGCGATGCGGTTGAAGGCGGTGGACATGGCGACATAGCGCATCACTTCGATAACGGAATCAAGAATGCGATCCGGCGTGTCGAGCATCTGATGGCGGGCTTCAGCGTCGCGCGCCAGGGCGGCGATTCCCAGCGACATGGTGTTCATAGTCGTGTCATGCCCGGCGACGATGACGAGGTAGCAGATACCCAGCAGCTCTGCCTCGCTCAGCCGGTCCTCGCCCTCATGCGCCAGAACGAGCTGGGAGAGGAAATCCCCGGTGGGCGCGGCGCGGCGGGCGGCGATAGCGGGCAGGAAGACTTCCTGCATCTCCCGCAGGCTGGTCTCGACGCCGTCCATCACCTCGGGCGAGGGGGCGACGACGCCGCCCAGGCCGATATTGAACGACACGGACCAGCTTCTGAGCTTCGGCAGCACGCTTTCCGGCAGTCCGAATTTGTTCAGGATGACGCGGCCGGTAATTGCCCGGGCCACTTCCTCTAGAAAATCCACCTCCTCACGGCCTTCGATGCTATCCAGTACGGAGGCGATGACATTGCGGGCCATGGGCCGTAGGTCTTCCACGACCTTGCGGCTGAAGGCCTTTGTCATCAGCCTGCGTAAACGGGTGTGCAAAGGCGGGTCGGCGTTGATGATCCAAAAGGGCAGGGTGCCCACCATCAGCGGGTAGCGCTTAGCGAACATTTCCAGCTCGGCGGGGCCGAAGGAGCGCGCCTGCATCCGCACACAGGAAAGCGGGACTTTGGCAAGAAAGCCATCCATCACATCCTCATGGCGCGTGACGAGCCAGCCATTGGCAGAGTCGCTCCAGGTGATGGGCTGCGCCTCACGTATGTCGTTCAGGCCAGAGAGGATGTCATTGCCGAGTTCAGCGATTTTCGTGAAGTCGAGTTGTGTGGAAACGTTCATCCTAACCTCGTTTATTTTGTGTTCTGTCTATTTTGCTAAATGATCCGGGCTTCACGGAACGCTTCAATCTCCTGCGGCGTGAAGGCAAGTTCCGTCATGATTTCCGCCGTATGCTCGCCGATCGTGGGCGCGCGGCGGTAGAGGGAGACGGGGGATTCCGACATCATGATAGAAGACATGCTGATTGGAGCAGAGCCGTGCGCGCCGGGATATTCCATGGGGGTCAGCATCCCGGTTTCGCGCACATGCGGATCGTCCAGCACGTTCTGCGGCGAATAGACAGGCCCGGCGGGAATGCGTGCCGCTGCCAGCAGCTCCATAGCTTCCGCCGTGGTGTATTGTGCGGCCCATTCATGCGTGCGGTGGCTGAGGATTTCACCGTTCCGGGCCCGCAGATCGTCGGTTTTGAAACGCGGGTCCTCCAGCCATTCCGGCTCACCCATCAGCCTTGCCCAGCGCTCGAAAAGCGGGTTGCCGACGGTCTGAATCTGGATGAAGCCGTCCTTGGTGGGGCTGATATCGGCGGGGCAGCTGGATTGTGCCCGGTTCCCGCTGGCGGTGCGGTTCACCTTGGCCATTGCCTGCTCGATCAGGTTGAAGTTGAAGACGGTGACGGCGGAGTTGAACAGGCTGGTGGCGACTTCCTGGCCGCGCCCTGTCTTCCGGTGCTCCAGAATCGCAGCCAGTGTGCCGAAGGCGGAGAACAAAGCCGTCGACCAGTCCACCCAGGAAGCATAGGATTTGGCCGGTTGGCCGGGCTGCCCCGAAAGATAGGTGGCGCCGGACATGGCCTGGCCGATACCGTCGAACCCGACGCGGTTGCCGTAGGGGCCGGTCTCTCCAAAGGCCGAAATGGCGGTGAGGATGATGTCCGGCTTGATGGATGCCAGATTGGAATAGTCCAGCCCCATCTGCACCCGCGTATCTGCAGGAAGATTGGCGATGACGACATTGGCCGAGGAGACCAAGCGGCGAAAGATTTCGCGGCCTTCGGCTTTCATCGGGTTCAAGGTGAAGCCGCGCTTGTTGCGGTTCATTTGCAGGAAGCAGGCGCCGTCTCCGTCATCCGTAACCGGATATTGGTAGCGGTCGTCGCCGCCGGAGACGCGCTCGATACGAATGACATCCGCGCCGAAATCCGCCAGCATGGCGGCACAGCAAGGCCCGGCGATGTAGCGCCCGAAATCGAGCACGCGCACGCCTTGGAGTATGGTGTTCGTCATGGCTTAACGCTCGCCGAACAGGCTCTTGCCGATGATCTGCTTCATGATCTCGGCGGCACCCCCTGCAATGCGGACGATGCGTGCGTCGATATAGGCCCGGGCGATCGGGTATTCGAGCATGTAGCCGTAGCCGCCGAAGAATTGCAGGCATTCATCGACCGTCTTCACATGCAGGTCGCAGGCGTAAAGTTTCGCCATTGCGGCATCCACCGGGTCCAACTCGTTCTTCATGAACAAGGCGATGCATTGGTCGACCAACGCACGGCCCGCCACGGTCTGGGTCGCGAGTTCAGCAAGTTTGAAGCGGGTGTTCTGGAAATCGCCGATGGTCTGGTCGAAGGCTTTGCGTTCTTTGGTGTAGTCGACCGTCCACTGGATCGCCTGTTCGGCGACGACGATGGAGCGGATGGCCTGGGTAAGACGCTCGCGCGCTAGCTTGGTCATCAGCAGCGAGAAGCCCTTGTTTTCCTCGCCGAGCAGGTTGCTGGCGGGAACGCGCACATCGTCAAAAAACAGTTCGGACGTGTCCTGCGCCTTCAGGCCGATTTTCTTGAGGTTTTTGCCGCGCTTAAAGCCCGGCCGCGTCGCTTCCACGAGGATGAGGCTGACGCCGCGCGCCCCTGCGGCGGGGTTGGTTTTGCACGCGACGACCAGAAGATCGCAGTTCTGGCCGTTGGAAATATAAACCTTCTGGCCGTTGATGATGTAGTCATCGCCATGGCGCACGGCGGTGGTGCGTATGGCTTTAAGGTCGCTGCCGGCGCCGGGTTCGGTCATAGCCAGGGCGCCGATGACTTCGCCGGAGATCATTTTGGGCAGCCAGGTTTTTTTCTGCGCTTCCGTTCCGAAGGAGGCGATATAGGTCGCCATCATGTCCGAATGTACGGTGAAGCCGGGGCCGGTGATGCCGGCGCGGGCCAGTTCCTCAATGACAACGGCGTTGTAAAGAAAATCTGCGCCGGAGCCGCCATATTCTTCTGGTGCATCGCAGCAGAGAAGGCCCGCTTCGCCAGCTTTCAGCCAGGCTTCACGATCGACCTTACATGCTTCCTCCCATTTTTCGTGATGGGGGACGAGATCCTGTTCCACGAATTTACGGACCGAGGCACGGAACAGCTCATGATCCTCGGTAAAGATGGTGCGCTTGATCATTGAGATTGGAAGCTTCCTTACTGTTAGCATGTAGGTTATATTTGTGCGCAGGTTACGTCAAGAATACAGCGCCGATGAGAGGCCAAGGGAGAGAGCGAAATGCAGCAGATTGTAAAAATGCAGCGTCATGGAGATGTTGCGGTCATCACCATCGACAATCCGCCAGTGAATGCGCTTTCGCACGGGGTGCGGACCGGGCTGCTGGAGATATTGCCGGGCGTTGAAGCCGACGCGGATATTAAGGCGATTTTGCTGGTTTGTGCGGGGGCGACGTTCAGCGCAGGCGCGGATGTTCGCGAATTGGGCGCGCCACCAAAGGACCCGGTGATGGCCGTGGCGCTGGCGGCGCTGGATGGAAGTTCGAAGCTCACCGTGGCGGCGATTCACGGCCAGGCGTTGGGGGGCGGGCTGGAGACGGCCTTGGTGTTCGATTACCGCTGCGCCTTGGCATCGGCAAAACTGGGACTCCCGGAAATCAAGCTGGGGCTGCTTCCCGGTGGCGGGGGCACGCAGCGTCTTCCGAGATTGATCGGCATTGAGGCAGCGGCGGATATGATTCTCTCCGGCGATGCGGTGCCGGCGGGCAAGGCAAAGGCGCTCGGCATTGTTGATGAAGTGATCGACGGGGATTTGCTGGACGGGGCGCTGAGCTATGTGCGGCGGCTGCTGCATGAGGGCGCGCCGCGCCGACGGTTGAGTGCGCAAAGCTGTACAGTGCCGGATGGATTTTCGTTCTCCGCACGCCGGGCGAAGGCACTGAAGGACGCGAAGGGCTTGCCCGCCGCGGCTGCGATTGTGGATGCGTTGCAGGCGGCCGCTGAGCTTTCCTTCGAGGAAGGGCTGGCTGAGGAAAAGCGGGTGTTCATGATCGTGCGCAACTCCGTCGAATCTGCTGCGATGCGGCATTTGTTTGCGGCGGAGCGGGAGGTCGCGAAGATCCCGGGGATTTCCAAGGATCTGCCGGTTCGGGCGATGGAATCCGCTGCCGTGATCGGGGCCGGGACGATGGGGGGCGGGATTGCAATTTCACTCGCCAATGCGGGGATTCGCGTGAGGCTGATCGAAGTCAGCGATGCCGGGCTGCAGCGGGGCTTGGGGCAGATCAAAGGCATTTACGATGCTCAGCTGGCGCGTGGACGCATGTCCACCGACGAGCGCGACCGGCGGCTGGCGATGATTACGCCGAGCCTCGTCTTTGAGGATGCCGGCCAGGCCGATATCGTCATTGAATGCGTGTTCGAGGACATGGCGGTGAAGCAGGAGATTTTCGCGCGGCTGGGTGGCATTGCCAAACCCGGCGCGGTGCTTGCGACGAACACGTCCGGCCTTGATGTGAATCTGATTGCCGAGGCAAGCGGCCGCCCGGGTGACGTGCTGGGGCTGCATTTTTTCAGCCCAGCCAATGTGATGCGGCTGGTCGAGGTGGTGCGCGGTGCCAAGACCGCGCCGGAAGTGCTCGCCACGGCGATGGCGCTGTGCAAGCGCATGGGCAAGATCGGCGTTGTCTCCGGTGTTTGCGACGGGTTCATCGGCAACCGCATGCTGCGCGGCTATCGCCGCGAGGCGGAGTTTTTGGTGCTCGAAGGCGCTGCGCCGCAGCAAGTGGACAAGGTGCTGATGAATTTCGGCATGGCGATGGGGCTGCATGCGATGGGGGACATGGCGGGCCTTGATATCAGTGCAGCCGGGCGTAAGCGTTTGCGTGCGGCGGGCGTGTTGAAGGACCCAAAGGTGGGCGCCGTGCAAGACCGGCTGGTGGAGATGGGACGCCTGGGGCTGAAGAGCGGGCAGGGCATTTATCGCTACGAGCCTGGCTCCCGCGCGCCGCTGCCCGACCCCGAGGTGGACGCGCTGGTGGCAGCAGAGGCGTTGCGGCTGGGCGTGGCGCGGCGAGAGATCGGCGACGTGGAAATTCTGCATCGCTGCCTGTTGCCGTTGGTGAATGAGGGGGCAAAGATCATCGCCGAAGGTATTGCCCTGGGGGCAGCGGATATCGATGTGATTTATTGCAACGGCTACGGCTTTCCCCGGCATCGCGGCGGGCCGATGTTCTGGGCGGATAGTTTGGGGCTGGGCGAGGTGGTCGGGGTGATGGAACGATTCCGTGCTGAGCTTGGCCCGGAATACTGGACGCCGGCGCCGCTGCTCGTGGAATTAGCAGCTGCCGGAAAGACATTTACCGGGGAACCGCGGGGTTAAACTCTGATCGTTTGAGGTTGAATCGCGCCTGCGATACAACCTCAAATGTGAATTAGCCTCAGATATAAAGTAAAATCGCGTTCACACAGGCGCGCCTGCATCAATGTGACCCTGTCGTGCTCTCGCGGGTAGCGCCGAAAGAAAAACGCGGAGAATGATCGGTCTGAAAACGGTCATTCTCCCGCTGGCAACCCAGATTAACGAGGTTTTATTATTCTTTTGTTCGCAGAAAATGCTGCGGCTCTAAACCTTCTCGACAGCGTTCGCGAGTTTCTTGAGATCCATATTTAGGTCCGCTAGCACGCTGGGCTCGATTTTGGCGTGGTTATGGACAAGCTCCGCGATCGGGCGTTTCCATTTGGCCTGATTGACGGAGATCGCTCCGGCAATGCGGCCGCCCTTCAGCTGGAAGGCGGTGAAGGATTTTGTTGCGGGGTCGCCGCGGAAGATTTCGGTCTCGCCTGATCCTTCTCCGGTGATCTGGATGTTGAGGTCATATTGGTCGGACCAGACCCAGGGGCGTTCCTCATAGGGTGTTTGCGCGCCGAGCATGGCATGAGCGGCGGTGGTCGCCTGGTCGATCGCGTGGCGCCAATGTTCTGCCCGGATATGCTGGCCATGGGCGACGGATTCGAAGCGCGCGACATCGCCGGCGGCGTGGATATCTGGATTGCTGGTGCGCGTGAAGCGGTCGATGATGATGCCGTCTTCCACGCGCAATCCGGCTTCCTGGGCGAGTTCCGTGATGGGCTCGGCGCCGATGCCGGCGATGACGGCGTCCGGCTCCAGCCGGATCCCGCCTTCAAGTTCAAGAACTGCCCGGCCGTTGATGCAGTGCATGCCGGTGATTTTCGCGCCGCAGCGTATGTCGACGCCTTTTTCGCGATGATAGGCGGCGATGAATTCGGAGATTGCGGGCGAGACTGAACGCGCCATCACGCGGGGGGCGAGCTCGATCACCGTAACCGCGCAGCCAAGCGAGTTCGCCGTGGCGGCAACCTCCATGCCGATGACGCCCGCGCCGATGATGGCGATTTTTGCGCCCTGGACGAGCAGCGGTCGTAGGGCCTCACAATCGTCCAGCGAACGGAGGTAGAAGACCGGCGCGCCGGTCGTTTCCAGCAATCTGAGACGCCGCGCGCGGGTACCGGTGGCGATCAGCAATTTGTCATAGCCGAGCACGCGGCCTGATTGAAGCGTGACCTGATGCGCGGCGGGGTCGAGTTTTGCAGCACCGTCGCCGAGGATGAGATCGACGTTATTCTCAGCGTACCAGGTTTCCGGGCGGAAATGGATTTTCCTGGCGTCCTCAGATGTCAGCAGGGCGGTTTTGGAGAGGGGCGGGCGGTCATAGGGGCGGTGCAATTCATCACTGACCAGTTGAATGCCGCCGGTATAACCGGCCTCGCGCAAGGTCGCGGTGGCGGTGTCGCCCGCGAGGCCGCCGCCGATAATGACAATATTGTTGATCTGGTCCATGTCGTTTTCCTCTTAGCCGACGGCGCCGCTCTGGCGCAGCCGGGCGATTTCTGCGGGGGCGATGCCCCATTCGGCCATTGCTTCATCCGTATGCTGTCCGGGCAGCGGCGGTGGGCGGCTTATGGCACCCGGGGTTCGGCTGAAGCGCGGGCCGGGTGCGGGTTGCAGCGCGCCATTGTCGATATAGACGCCGCGCGCCTGGTTATGCGGGTGGGCGGCCGCTTCAGAAAGCGAGAGAACGGGGGTGACGCAAGCATCCGTACCATTGAAAATCGCTTCCCACTCGCTGCGGGTTTTGGTTTTGAAGATGTCGGCCAGCTCCGCTTTCAGGGAATCCCAGCGCGAGGAATCCATCTGCCCGTTAAAGCGTTCAGGGTCGAGATTGGCCCCTTTGCAGAGCAGCGCATAGAATTGCGGCTCGATCGCGCCGACAGCCATGTATCCGCCATCCGAGGTCTCATAGACTTCGTAGAAATGCGCGCCAGTATCGGTGAGGTTGGTCCCGCGTTCTTCCTTGAGATGGCCGACCGCGCGCATCATCAGCACGGCGCTGAGCTGCAATGCTGCCCCCTCGATCATGGCGGCGTCCACCACCTGACCCTGGCCGGAGGTGCGGGATTCAAGCAGGCGCAGACGAGGCCAAAAGCGAGAAAGAGGCCGCCGCCGCCCATGTCGCCCACCAGGTTCAGCGGCGGTAGCGGTTTTTCGCCTTTGCGGCCGATGAGGTGGAGCGCGCCCGAGAGGGCGAGGTAGTTGATATCATGCCCGGAGGTCTGCGCCAGCGGGCCGGTCTGGCCCCAGCCGGTCATGCGGCCATAGACGAGCTTCGGGTTGCGGGCGAGGCACGCATCCGGGCCGAGGCCCATCCGCTCGGTAACGCCGGGGCGGAAGCCTTCGATGAAAATATCGGCTTTTTCGACCAAGCCGAGCAAAGCCTCGATGGCTTCCGGGTGTTTGAGGTCCATGGCGATGGAGCGTCGGCCACGGTTGAGAATGTCGCGCGCGGGGTCGATGTCGATCGACCGAGCGCCGCCGGCTTTACGGTCGATGCGTAACACGTCCGCCCCCAGATCCGCCAGCAGCATGCCGCAGAACGGGGCGGGGCCGATGCCCGCCAGTTCGATGATTTTAACGCCGGTTAAAGGGCCCATGGCTTGCGCTCCCGGCTCAAATTGTGCGCGCGATGGAGAGGCGCATGATCTCGGACGTGCCGCCGAAGATGCGCGTGATGCGCGCGGCGGTATAGAGTTTGGAGATTGGGTATTCGTCCATATAGCCCGCGCCGCCATGCAGCTGCACGCATTGGTCGACGACGCGGCCCTGCATTTCCGTGATCCAGAGCTTGGCGATCGCGGAGCGGGTATTGTCCAGTATGCCTTGCGCAGCCAGCAGCAGAGATTCGTTGATAAAGGACCGGCCCACGGCGAGTTCGGCTTTCAGCGTGGCGAGGGTGAATTGCGTGTTTTGGAATTCAATGACTTTTTTGCCGAAAGCTTCCCGGCTTTTCACGTATTCCACCGTCAGGTCGTAGGCGAGCTGTGCTTCAGCGAGGGCGCGCGCGGCGATGGTAAGACGCTCGCGCGCCAACTCCGACATGAGGATGCCGAAGCCTTGGCCTTCCTCGCCGAGACGGCAGGAGACGGGCACGCGCATGTCGTCGAAGAACAGTTCGACATTATCGCCGGCCTTCATGCCCATTTTTTTGAGGTTGCGGCCACGGCGCAGGCCGGGGGTTTTGGTGTCCACCAGAAGCAGGGAAATACCTTTGCTGCCCTTCGAGGGATCGGTTTTTACGGCGACCACGGCGAGGTCGGCGACTTGCCCGCCGGAGATATAAACTTTGGAGCCGCGCACGATGTAGTGGTTGCCATCGCGGGTGGCGGTGGTGCGGATGGCGGCAAGGTCGCTGCCGGTATTGGGCTCGGTCATGGCGACGGTGGTGACGGCTTCGCCGCTGGCGATTTTTGGCAGCCAGTAATGTTTTTGCTCTTCCGTACCGAAATTCAGGATGTGAAAGGAGGGCAGGTCCGATTGCAGGCCGACGCCGATGCTGGCACCGCCTATGCACGCGCCAAGTTCTTCGGCGACGACGATATGGTGGATAAAGTCGCCCCCTGGGCCGCCATATTCTTCGGGCAGTCCGGCGCCCATGATGCCCGCCGCCCCGGCTTTGCGCCAGAAGTCGCGATCCGGCACGCGCTGCTCCTCCCAGGCTTCGACATTCGGGGTGAGTTCGCGCGCAAGGAAATTGCGCACCGTGTTGCGGAAGATCTCATGGTGTTCGGAATACGGAGATTGGATGTTGCTCATGTCCCGCGCCTCAAGTACCGGTGAAATGCGGGGGGCGGCGCTCGAAGAAGGCCTTTAGACCGTCTTTCACATCGGCGGTTTGCAACGCGCTGCCGCCATACAGCTCGCCTTCCAGATGGCCTTGCTGGAGCAGGGAATTGTCGAACGAGGCATACATCAGTTTTTTGATCAGCCCATAGCCCAGAGTCGGGCCTTTGCAGAGCCGCTGCACGAGTTTGTCGGTCTCTTCGCGAAGCTGCGATTCCGGAACGACGAAATTGATCAGGCCGATTTCTTTCGCCTCCGGGGCAAAGATGCGCTCGCCCAGCAGGGACATTTCCAGCGCCTTGCGAAGGCCGATCTGGCGGGGAAGAAAATAGGTTACCAGACCGTCATTGCTGCCGCCATGCAGGATATGGGCCGCCCAGAAGAAGGCGGTGTCGGCCGCGATGACGAGGTCGCAAGCGGCGACAAGGCCGAGGGCCGCGCCCGCCACGCCGCCTTGCACGCTGGCGACAACGGGCTTGTTGAGCCGCTGCATGACGCGCACCATGTGAACGTAATCCAGAATCGGCAATTCGCCGTCGCGCGCGCGCTGCGCGTCTGTCAGCTTGTCGAAATCCACGATGGTTTCAAGGTCGCCACCGGCCATGAAATGCTTGCCGTTGCCGCGCAGCAGGATGCAGCGGACTTCAGGCTTGCGCTCCAGCTCATAGAGAAAATCGCGCATCGCGATGTTCTGGTCCGGATGCATCGCATTGGCTTTGTCGGGCCGGTTGAAGGTGATGGTGGCAAGCGGTCCGTCGATTTCAAAAATCGGGTGTTTTGCGTCTTGGCTCATGATTTTTCCTCGTGTTATTTTTTAGTTTACCCGGCGTGCTGCCACGCCTGGGGTCATCAGACGATGCCGCGCCCGACCAGGCCGTGTCCGGCCATCGTGGCGGGGTCTTCAAATCCGTAAGGTTCGTAACGGCCGTTCAGGAATACCTCGATCTGCGCCATGCCGGTTTCCACGGAGCCGTCAGGCGCACGCAACGTAATATTGGCAATATGCTCGACGCCGAAGAGTTTGCGCGGATGTGTCTCGCCATAGAGCGTGTGTTCGGTGGGCTGGTTCGCGAAATCGAACTCGTCCCATTCCATCACGGGGTCTTCCGGCCCGTGATAGGAATGGATGGTGCCGCCGTCGCGCCAGCTGCCGAGATGATAGCCGATGGGCAGAATGACGTAAGGCGGGGCGGTGACCTCGAAGCTCATTTGCCATTCACGCCCCGCAGCGTCCTCGATCTCGAGCGTGCCGGAGGAGACGGAGCGTGTCCCAGGGGTGAATTTGAGCTGGTGGCGGGCCCCCGCGAGGGTCAGGCGGGGGCGGTCCCACCCATCGTCGAAGCCACCTTCGAAGGCGATCCCGAAGGCGTCGTTCATCTCAATCTGGCGGCCTTTCTCATCCTCGTGCAGATGGAAATGGCCGGAGCGCTGATCGGTGAGAAAGAAGACTGAGAAACGGAGTGCGCGTCGGACTTTGGGTACTTCCGCCGGCGGTAGATGTCGTGCGGGAGGCGCGAATGGCGGGCGGGGTTCGTAAATGCCCCAGGAATGGTCGCGCACTGCGCCCCATTCGCCGCGTTTCACTTCATACCGCACGCCGTTCAGGGCAATCCAGCCTTCGGCCTCGCCCACTTGGTTGTAGCGGGACTGGTCCGTGGTGCGGCGCCCGCGCGACATGGCAAGATGATGCGAGGAGAGATGGGCAGGTGCCAGGCCGAGCCAATGCAGATCGAAGGTGAGGCCGGAGGGGTTTTCGTCCAAGGTGAGATGGACATCGCGGAACGGTTCCACGAAATTGTAGCGCAGCGGCCCGATCTGCGTGTCGCAATTCTTGCGCCATTCGCGGCTGAGGCGCAGCGTGCGTTCCACGCCGCGTACGCTGAAGCCCGCATGTCCGCCGATGATGTCGGTATTTGGGTTGACGCGCATGCCGGTCATCATGAACAGGCCGAGCGTGGGGTTGAACACACCGAAATAATAGCCTTCATCCCAGGCGGGATCCGATGCGGGGACGTAGCTGAAAGGGTAGGGGGATTGATGAATGGGATACTCATCGTACTGCGTGAGTTGCATTTTCTTTCCCTAGGTCATAATAAGCTTACTTACTAAACGCAGTTTTGTACCCGAAATAGGGTTTAATGCAAGCGGGCAAACCGCGCTGGAAAGAAGGGGAGAGGAACGGCATGCTGAAACCCGAACAGGAAGTCAGCGCGAAATATCTGCGCACGTTGCGCCAGACGTTGAGCGAGGTGATTTTGCCCGAGGTGGCATCTGCTGCCGGCCGCAACGCCTTGACCCTGTGCGATTACGTGCTGGTTCGGATGATTGCGGCGCTGGACGAGGTGCCAGGCGTACAGGCCGACCATGAAGGAAGATTTGCGACGTTGCTCGGGCGGGCAGTGGATCTGTCGGGGGAGGCATTGCGCGGCCCAGCGGTCGCCCCTGACCGTGCAGCGCGCCTTCAGTTGGCGATTCCAGGCCTTTTTGAGGGGGCTGGGGCAGCTGGAGCTGCGGCGCAGCAGCTTGGGCTCTTGGCTGAGATTGGGGCGGCGGAGGATGCGCTGCGGCGGGATTACGAGGCGGCGGCGAAACGCGCTGGCGAGGTGAAGCTGCCGATGCCGGCCTCGCTGGGTGTAACGGGTGAGGCGGTGCAGGCCTATCTCGACCAGAAATTCCGCCAAAAGATCAACCTGCGCAGCTGCTACCAAATTCCTGGGGGGCGCTCTAAGCTTACCGTTCTGCTGGAGGTTGAGCCCAATGACGTGCTGCCCGAGGCGATGGTGATCCGCATCGATGGGCCCGATTCGGCGATTAATACGACGGTATTAGATGAATTTCCGATTCTGGACGTGATGTATAAGTCCGGAATTGCAGCACCCGAGCCGCTATGGGTGGAGGCAGACGCGAATTTTCTGGGCGCGCCTTTTCTGGTCATGCGGCGCATGCCTGGGAAGGCCGCCGGGGATTTATGGGCGGCCGAGCAGGTTTCTCCTGCGATTGGCGTCGCACTGGCGCAAGCGCTGGCAAGCGTGCATGGCGCGCGAATTGAAACCGTATGGCCTGAAGCACCGCGCGATGCCCGCACCGCGGTGGCGGAAATGTTAAGCAGTTTTGAGTCCGGCTGGCGCGCGGGGAACAGCACGCCATCGCTCGCCATGGAATGCGCCTATGGCTGGCTGAAGCGCCAGCTTTCACGAATCGAGGGGCCGACAGTGACGGTGCATGGCGATGCACATTTCGCCAATCTACTTGCACAGGGCGACGAACTGGTCTGCCTTCTGGACTGGGAATTCACGCATCCTGGGCATCCGGCGGAGGACCTTGCCTATTGCAGGACATATGTCGAGAAAATTATGAAATGGGATGACTTCATGCGGCATTACCGGGCGCATGGCGGGCTACCGGTGAGCGAGGCGCAGCTCGAATTTTTCGCCGTATGGGGTTATCTGCGGAACGTTACCTTCAGTGCCAACATGCTGAGGGATTTTAACGACGGCAAAGTGCATGGGATACAGAACCTCGCCATCGCGCTGAACACGCGGTCGAGGCTGGAGGCGCTGCTGGCCCACGAGGTGGCGCGTGCGCTGCAGCGCGAAGCTGCGGGGTAGACCGCCATTCAGAGCGATTTTTTGGCGATTTTCACAGGATCGTACGGCGTGCCGAAGGGGGGATAGCCGAGCTGGTCGCGCACCGGGGTGAAGGTGCCACCCACCGTCGGGCCGCGCTGCTGCCAGTTTGCGCCGTCCACGACCAGAATTGCCCCGGAAATGTAGTTCGCGAAGGGTGAACATAGGAAGGTCGCCGCCCAGCACAGCTCCTGCAACCGGCCGAAACGGCCGCCGGGAACGCCGGCCTTTGCGACGATGCTTTCCACGACATCGATTTTCAAATCGTTCTGGGGAAACATTCCTGGCACCAGCGTGTTCACGCGAATGCCATAGGGGGCCCATTCGACCGCGAGGGAGAGGGTGAGGTTGTGCACCCCGGCTTTGGCGGCGGCGGAAAGAGCCTGGCCTGGGCCGCCAGTCCAGGCTGTGTGCGCGCCGATATTTAGAATGGCACCCGGCCGGCCGGCCGGAATGGCGCGGCGCGTGAATTCTCGCGCGCAGTAATAAGCGCCTTCCAGCACGATGCCTGTGACGGCTTTAAAAGCGCGCGGGCTGAGATCCTCCGCCGCACCCGGCACGTTGCCGGCGGCGTTGTTCAGGAACACGTCGATCGGACCTGCCTCGTTCTCGACCTTGTCGAAAGCGCCGGCGATTTCATCCGGGTTGCGGACATCCATGGCGGCGATGATGGCGCGCCCGCCCACCGCTTCAACTGCCTTGCGGCCTTTTTCAAGGCTTTCGGGGTTACGGCTGAAGATGGCTACTGTTGCGCCGAGCCGCGCGAACTCCGCAGCGAACCCCCGGCCAAGGCCGCCGCCGCCGCCGGTGATGGCGACGATCTTGCCCTCGAACGTGCCCTTCGGGAGCATGGTCGTCCCCATTGGAGGCGGCTCCGGCAATGCGCCGCCGGTGGAGACTTTTATCTTGGCAAGAGCGGCGGCTACCGCCGCTTCGTCGATTTCATAGTTCACATTCATCTCCCCAGCGGCGCTTTCCCGCCATTTTGGTTTCAAAGCGTGCGGATAACCGTATCGAGCTGCATTTCGGATACGCCCATGGCGTAGCGATGGCCGCGTGCGGCGGCCACCAGTTTCGAGATTGGATGTTCGTTGCTGAAGCCCATCGCCCCGTGGAGATGCGCGCAGATATCCGCGATTTCGACCTCCATCTCCGTACACCAGAGTTTGGCCATGGAGGCATACTCGCCGGAAAGTCTGCCGTCGCGCGCGGCGATAAGGCATTTATCGACGAAGGCGCGGGCGACCGCGATGCGCATTTTTACGGTGGCGAGGCGTGTTTTTACCGTCGGTAAGTCGAACAGGGTTTTGCCAAATGCTGCCCGGGTTTTGACGAAATCCAGCGCCATGTGGAGGGCCAGCTCGCTGGAAGCAACGGCGCGGGCCGCGTAGAGCGTGCGGGTGAGGGTCAGCGTGCGGGCTGCTGCGCCGAGGCCTGAAGCGGCGGGGCCGCCCAGCAAACGGTCGTCGCCGACCGTCACGTTGTCGAAGAATAGCTCACCCAGATTGCTGCAACCGCGAAGCATGGTCTCGAATGGTTTGCCTTTGGTGACACCTGGCGCATCGGCATCTACCAGGAAGAGGCCGAAGCGCGGGCGCGTTTCGGCTTCGTCGTGAATTCTTGCGACGAGCAGACATAGGTCAAGATGGTTGGCGTTGGTGATCCAGGCCTTGGCTCCGTTGATGACCCAGTGGTCGCCGCGTTTCACGGCGGTGGTTTTCATCGACGTCATGTCCGAGCCGGAATGCGGCTCCGTGAACAATCCTTCTCCCACGACATCACCACTCGCGAATCGGGGGAGCCATTGTTTTTTCTGTTCTTCGGAGCCGCCGAGCAGGATGATATACGCGGAGGCATCCGTGTCGAGCCCGCTATCCATGCTGGCTCCGGCGGGAGAATAGCCGTGCTCCTCATAGCACACGGCCATGTGAAGCAAATCGCCGCCGCCGCCGCCATATTCTTCGGGAATGCCAGGACAGAGCAGGCCGGCCTTCGCTGCTTTGCGAAAGATTTGACGATCGAAGGAGCCGGCCTTCTCCCAGGCCATGATATTCGGCTCGATTTCCTGCGCATAAAAGCGTTTGACCTGGGCGCGAAATGCGACATGGGTTTCATCGAATATCGCACGTTCGGCGTGGTCGATTTGCATGGCCTGTTTCCTTGGAGCGGACACTTATTAAGCTTGCTTTTAATAAAGTTCCTTACTATTACGCTGCTGCGCCGTCAAAGCTTGTTTTGCAACTTGGCGGGCGATGGGGAGCGAAAGCCGATGCTGGCGAATTGTCCAAATCTTCGTGATTTTGGCGGTTATGAGACGCTGGATGGCCGACGCGTCCGTGAAGGAATGTTGTATCGCGGCGGCACGCTCTCGAAACTCGATACGCGGGACCATGAACTTGTCTCGGGGCTCGGCATAAGGCTGATTTGTGATTTGCGACAAGACGATGAACGCGCGCACGAACCTTCGCGCTGGTGTGAGCCTCAGGTGGAGGTTCGGACATGGGCTTACCATTCGCTCACCGGTGGGCTGATGGCTCGGCTTGCGGCTCCCGACGCTACCGAGGAAGAGGCAGTCGCAGGTATGAAAGCGTTTTACGCTGCACTGCCGGATATGCTTGGCGCTGCGATTCGTGACATTTTTGCGGCGATTGCCGAAGGTGCGGCGCCGATTCTGATTCATTGCTCAGCGGGTAAGGACAGAACGGGGGTCGTTGCCGGCTTTGTGCTTGAAGCCCTGGGCGTACCCCGGCCGATGGTGCTGGCAGATTATGCGCGCTCCGCCGAGTTGGTGGACTATGAGGCGATTTTGCGGGCGGACCCCAAGAGCGGCCTGGGGCTGGCACGGGGCGGGGTCTCCATGGCGAGCCTGCCAGCGCGGATACGGGCACGGCTGCTGGCCTCGGATGAAGCCTATCTCGCAGCCGCTTTTGCCAGCGCCGAGGCGCAGGCTGGAACGGTGCTGGCGTTTTTAACGCGCGTGCTGTGCGTACCACAGGCGGTGGTTTCCGGCCTTCGCGCCGCGCTTCTGGCGTGACTTTGGTCTCCGCCGGTAACCCCTGGTTGTCTGTTATTGGTTAGCATTAAGATAGTAAAATAGTCAAATGATGACCTAGCGAACTATATTGACCGCCGATAAATTGTCATCTATGGTTTAAAAAAGATCCGGAGGGAAGATCATCAAAACGGTGGAAATGTCCGTCCATCATAATCCTGGACGGTTTTTGCGTTTGTTCTGCGGCTGCTTCTTGGCGAATGATGTCGGCCATTGTTGTGCATGCGTGATTCGTCTCTCGATAATGTCACGTATCTCATGAGTTTTCGTTCTGGATTTAGGCTACATTAGCATCGGGGTGCGGACTAGGGAGTGTTGACGAAGCACCAAAGGCTTGGGTCTGGCTATGCGTTCAATTCAAAAATAATCGCAATATGGGGGCGTAAATGACTAAGGAAAATAAGGTGGGTTTAAGAAATTTCAGTCGCCGGATGCTGATGGCGACGATGCCACGGAACTATATGCATTCTGCAGCTTTGATGACGTTGGGTGCGGCTGGCGTGCTGGCGCTGGGAACGCCGCATACTGCAAGCGCGATGAATTTATATACCGGTACCTATGACAGCCAGGATGTCACGGTTAACCTTGAAACGACGGTGGAATATTCGAATATTTACCGCGTCAATGATCCTTCAGCGATTCTCGCAGGGCCGACGAATGCGAACGGCAATGACGGCGACAGCAACTTCCGGCACGGTATCGTTGACAACACGTTTGACATTGTTCCAGTTTTTGACATTAAAGTTGGAAATTACGGCGTCCATGTCAGCGGTGAAGCCTATCTCGACACACCGTATTTGCAGAAGAATAAGAATAACGAACCGGGCACTTTTAACCCGTACACGACCGGCTCGAATCGTGATTTCACGAGTGCCACGCGCAATATCAATGGCGAAAATGCCGAGCTGCTCGATGCGTTTGGCTACGGTACGGAATATTTCGGCGCCGATAATAGTCAAGCCATTACGTTAAAGATTGGTCGCCAGACATTGCTTTGGGGGCAGAGCCTGTTCTTTACCAGCAGCGGCATTGCCGCTGGGCAGGCGCCGGTTGATATCATCAAGGCGCAGAGCCTACCCAATCCGCAGGCACAGCAATTATTCCTGCCGGTTGGTCAGGCGGCAATCACCTATCAGCCGAATGCTGTTTTGACCTTCCAGGCTTATTATCAGTTCGAATGGGAGCCTGATACCTTCCAAGGCTCCGGCGCCTATTTCAACAGCGGCGACTTCTTGGATAAAGGCGGCCAGCGTTTGATTCTCGGGCCTGGCGTTTATGCGTATCGTGGCAAGGATAACCGCCCAACGCATAACGGGCAGTTTGGTGTTTCGTTGCAGGCGACGCTTGGTAATTACGATCTTGGATTTTACGCGCTCCGATTTGATTCGAAAGCGCCAGAAATCTATCTTGGCCTGCCCGCGCCAGGCCAGCCGGCGAACTCGGCCGGCACCTATCACCTCGTCTACCCACGCGATATTGCAATTTACGGCACGTCGCTCTCAACAACCGTCGGACCCGCCAATGTCGGCGGTGAAATTTCCGGCCGGACCAATATGCCCCTCGATAGCGGTATTGGCCTGCTTTATAATCCTTTGACATTTGCGCCGGTGGTGGCCAATGCCAGCTCACACCCGCTCTATGCAGTGGGCGATACGATCGACGCGCAGGCTTCGGCCATTTACATCTCTCCGGCCATTCCGTTTGATCCGGGCGGCGTAAGCATCGATGGCGAAGCTCAGGTTGGTCACCTTCTTGAAGTTACGGCAAATAAATCAGCACTCGCCGCCGGGCGCGATTCCACGGCAGGCAAGTTCGAGGTTGTGATCTCGCCGACCTACTACAACGTTCTGCCGAACTTAGAGGTGCAATTCCCCATCGGCATTTCATATAATCTGTTTGGCCGCTCGCAGATCGACCAGACCGAAAACCATGGAACAGGCACGTTCAGCGTTGGTGTGACGGCAACCTATCAGACGACCTGGATTGCCGGCCTTACCTACCAGGATTATCTGGGTGCGGCGAATACGGTGCTCAACGCCGATGCAGACCGTGGTTATCTGTCCTTCAACGTCCAGCATACTTTCTGAGCCTAGGGAGCGAAAAGATGAAAAGACGCCAATTTGGATTTTTGAGCGCTTGCAGTGCTACGGCTCTGGCTGCTGGATTGCCGCGCGTTGCGCGCGCGGGAGTTCCAGCCGATCAGGCCGCGCAGCTAAAGACCACGCTGACACCTTTTGGGTCTGAGCGTGCGGGTAATGCCGATGGCAGTATTCCGGCTTGGCAGGGTGGATTGACGCAAACCCTGCCGGGGTGGTCGCCCGGGCAGCAGCAGCCGGATTATTTTGCCAGTGATGCGGTACTGCTGACGATCGATAAAAGTAATGTCGCACAATATAGCGATCAGCTCTCTGTCGGCGTTGCGGCGCTGATCCAGAAGTATGACGGCTTCAACGTTAAAGTCTATCCGACCCATCGCACGGCCGCAGCTCCGCAATGGGTGTATGATAACATATATCAGAACGCTTTGAATTCGGCGCTCGATCCCCGAGGCCCCCGGTTTGGGTTCACCGGCGCTTATGGCGGAAACGCATTCCCCATTTTGGACTCGGACCCGGATAATGCCGGTGCTCAGGTCATCTGGAACCACATCACACGGTGGGACGGCTCGAACACGACGGCTTCCTATTATACATTTATCGTTTCCAGCGGAAATATCTCACTGGGCGGTATTTTTGTGCTGAAGGATTACTATCCGTATTACCAACAGGATGGTTCACTGGCCAATTTTGATGGTTGGTACGAAAAGATTCACCTTGATTATACGGCTCCCGCGGTCAATGTCGGTCAGGTGTTGTGCGAGTGGACTTCGACCAATGCGCTCGATCGTCCGACCCAGGCATGGGAGCTGCTGAACGGCCAGGGACGGGTCAGAAAAGCGCCGGAACTTACCTATGATACGCCGCAGGCGACCGGTGGTGGCGTCATCAACTACGATGAGAGCTACGGGTTTTATGGTGACCCGCATAAATATAATTGGAAACTGCTCGGCAAGCGCGAGATGTTTATTCCGTACAACAATAACGGTTTGATTCGGTCAGAGCCGAAATCGGTTCTGCAGGAGAACTTTGTGGACCCCTCCGTGGTGCGGTATGAAAAGCACCGTGTCTATGTTGTGGATGCAACATTGGCGCCGGGCGAGCGTCACTCGATTCCGCATCGGCGTGTCTATGTCGATGAGGATAACTGGCATGTCGTGCTGGCGGACGAATGGGATGCCAACGGGAATTTACTGAAGATTACCCAATGCCCGAGCATCAATACGCCAGATCTACCCGGAACAATTTTCGGACAGATCATGGTTAATAACATTCAGTCAGACCAGTATACGGTTGGGCCAGGGTTGTTTACCTCGGATTCCAATCCAGGGTATAGCTTCGCGCCGATAAATCAGGAGATATTCAATCCGCAATATATCTCTGCCTCGGCGCAATTCTGAGCACGGCCTTTAGACTTGGAGATGAAGGTAATTTAGGTCGTATTTTGAACTAAGTTACCGGGTTACGCGTAGATGCTGCGCGAGCTGAACCTCGCGCAGCATCTGTCAGGAGTAGGATATTTGGTATTCGATACAGCACTGCCTGGGTGTAAAATAATAGGTGCTCGGTCGCGCGCGGGATTTTGCGCGCTTTTTTTATGGGTTGCGGTCCTGGCCGGCGGCGGGGTGTTTCAACAGGCTAAGGCTGAAACAGGATTTCGCCCGTTAGACGAAGCAGCGATTCCGGTTAAGGCGCCGGCATCGGGATTCCTGATTGCGATCGCGAATGCTGGTCCGAGGTTGGTCGCGGCTGGCGATGAGGGCGTGATTATTTATTCGGACGACGATGGTAAAACCTGGAGTCAGGCATCGGTTCCGGTGAGTGTGGAAATCACAGCGCTCGGCTTCGCGTCGCCGGAGATCGGCTGGGCCGTCGGGCAGTATGGCGTGATTCTGCATACCCAGGACGGAGGTTCTACCTGGCAGATTCAGCTGACTGGCATTCAGGCAAATCAATTAACAATGGCTGCTGCCAACCTCGCGGCTTCTGACCATGATCCGGCGCCGGCCGCGCCGCTTGCGCAACGCCGCGCACAGCATTTCCTCGACGGCGGTCCGGATAATCCGTTTCTGACGATTTGGGCGCCGACACAACAAGAGGCGATTGCTTTCGGAGCGTATCGCATGGCGATGAAAACGACGGACGGCGGCAAGACATGGACAGATTGGAGTCTGCATGTCGATGACGCCTATAGTCATAATCTTTATGGCGTGGCCGATGCCGCCGGTGCGATTTATCTGGCCGCTGAGACCGGGCTGGTTTTCCGTTCTACCGATGGGGGCAACACATTCCAGGAAGTGACTTCGCCTGCCGCAACAACCCTGTTCGGCGCGATCGATACAGGTGGAAATGGGGTGTTTGTCTATGGTGTTGCGGGGCAAGCTTATCGAAGCGATGATGGCGGGCAGACATGGACCAGCATCTCGCTTGGCGCTTCGTCGAATATCACGTCTGCCGTTGCGCTGAGTAACGGCTCGCTCGTCGCCGCCGATGAGTATGGAAATTTCTATATCAGTCGAGATCATGCGAAGTCTTTCGTGCAGGCGCGGATTTCAGCGTCGATGGCGGTATTCGATATGGTTCAGGCAAGTGATGGCGCGCTCGTGGCCGTCGGGAATGCCGGCGTACAGCGGATCTCGCTGGATGCGCTGGGTGCCGATTAGGTTGGAAGGGAATTCGTGGATAATATGAGGTTTGATCCGTCACCCGTCATCGCCAAGATCGAGAATTTCGACCGTGGTTCTGGGTCTTTTCTGGAGCGGCTGTTGTTCAACAACCGTCCGGTTATTCTGCTTGCCTGCATGCTAATCACGCTTGGTCTGGGGTTTGAAGCATTTCAGACAAAGCTAAGTGCAAGTTTCGATAGCATGATTCCCACGCATCAATCCTTCATTGTGAATTACTTCAAACATTACACAGACTTGCAATCGCAAGAGAATGCGGTTCGGATTGCAGTGACGGCTGACCAAGGCAGCATCATCGACGCCCATTATCTTTCGGTACTGCAAAAGATCAATGATGAGGTCTATCTGCTGCCAGGCGTCGACCGTCCGTTCATGACATCGCTCTGGACGCCGAATACGCGTTGGATCGCGGTGACACCGGATGGGTTGAGTTCCGGGCCGGTGATGTTCGACGAGTTTAACGGCAGCCCGCAGCAATTGGCGGTGGTCAGGCAGAATATCCAGGAAACTGGAAAGATCGGGCAGCTGGTGAGTCCGGATTTCAAATCCAGCATGATCTATGTGCCCTTGATGGAGAAGGATAATCTGACGGGTAAGCCGTTGGATTATGGTGCATTGGCGCGCCAGCTCGACCAGATCCGCGCGAAATATGCCGGCCAGGGCGTTACGCTGCACATTGTCGGTTTCACGATGATCGTCGGCGATATGATCAACGGTCTGGCACGGATCCTGGTATTTTTCGGTGTCTCGATCGTGCTGGCGACCTGCGTGCTCTATTGGTATACGCGCTGCGTACGCAGCACGGCACTGGTGGTGATCGCGTCCCTCACCGCTGTGGTGTGGCAGCTTGGCTTGCTGCCGCTGCTCGGGTTCAGCTTGACCCCGTACTCCATATTGGTACCGTTTCTGATTTTTGCCATCGGCATGAGCCATGGCGCCCAGAAGATGAATGGCGTGATGCAGGATATCGGCCGTGGAACGCATCCGTTGGTGGCAGCCCGTTACACGTTCCGTCGTCTGTTTCTGGCCGGATTTGCAGCGCTAACCTGCGATGC
>Ga0116227_10001721_pt1 | contig 49392 bp, 38 predicted proteins | sample S1TSphgellanicum_FD_89693 | JGI IMG/M metagenome (GOLD analysis project Ga0116227, IMG submission 89693) | Host-associated microbial communities from peat moss isolated from Minnesota, USA - S1T2_Fb - Sphagnum magellanicum MG | ecosystem: Host-associated > Plants > Peat moss > Unclassified...
CACATGATGTGCATGTTGCTGGACCAGATGACTCTGGAGCATTTCAGAGTCTGGACTTGCTGGCAGACTAGAAAGAAACTTGGCATTGGGTCCTGCAGGACCATGTGAGACAGCTGACTGAAAGGGAAAATTTTCCTCCATGATTCCACTGGAAGGAGTTTCTGAGTAAGAAGGCAATTCCACCCTTCCTGTCTGAGAATTCGTTCCTGAAAGAGGTAATGAACACAGTGGAGACCTGAAATCCAGACACCTGTGTTCTTCTTCCATGTTCATCCACAGCTGCAACGCACTTCTTGCTGGGCTTCCTGATGGAGCAGTGGATTGCCTGGCACTATTCACTGGGATTTTGGCTGCCTTATGATGAAGGCTTGGCTGTCTCTCTCCCTCATTGAGGTCAGTGCTTGCTGCTTGGCTCTTTTGAGCATTCAAAACAAGGCTCCTTAATGGCCTTTCTTGAGGCTCCGAAAGAGTGCTCACCTCTGCATGGTTTCCATCTTCATAATCCAGATTCCCTGGTAAGGTTGATTGAGCATCAAGATCAAATTGTGCTGATGAACTTATTTGAGAATAGAAGTGAGAGCAAAGTGGAATATCCACTCCAGGCACTGATATTGGACTCTGCCAATAATTTGACTCAGGGCTCGCCTGTGGACTTGGTGAATCTTTGATGATAATACTCCCCGAAGGACTAGTTGGAGCACTTGACTGCTCAGCATTCCAGCTGGAGCTTCCTGAAGGACTGCTTTGGGAAGGTAAGCCAGGAATTGTTTGTGGAACAAACAGAACTGTCAATTCACAGATCAATGGTGAAGGTCCTGGAGCACTGGGTTGAGGGTTTGCAAGAGGACTGGATGGAGCACAAGACTTTGGCAGTGAAGAGCTGGACACAAGAGTTGAAGAACTTGTGTGCACAACAAAGGGAGGCTGATATGGAGTTGTGACATTTGAGGGCCCAGAGTCATTTGGTGAGAGGTCTTCTTGTTCCAAAGGAGCTAATGGTAGGGAAGGTAATGGGGACACATGCGACAAAGAGAGTTTGGGATTCTTGGCTGGTGATTGACTGCTGGGATCTGATTTTGATTGCAAGCTCCCCATGAATGGTGGTGATTCTGGAAAATTTCCCCTAGGAGAGTCAAGGGTTTCCTGTGCTGTGCTGCAAGGGGACCTTGGTGGTGAAGGTATATTCAAGACAGAAGAGTTGGGAGTTGAAGGACTTGAAGGGGCAGAATAACTGGATCTTGACATAAATGAGCTGCTTGAGTTAGAAAATCGAGAGAGATTTGAGGTATTGGGCTCAAGAATTGGCCTGCCAGGTGTACAGATAGTGGGGAAGGTAGCACTGGATGATGAACCAAGAGATGAGGCTGTTGGGCTGGTTGCCACGACTGACTCATCTCCTTGATCTGCAGTTGCACCAAAATCCTCTTCAATGTGCATGGAACTTACCTTTGGGACTTCACATACTTCTGGGACTTGGAGCACATGAGGCACATCATGTGTCAACCCATCTCCACCTGGAATGAGATCAGGATTCTCTGTTTGGTCATTCCCTGCCACAGTGAGGCCTTCTTGACGAGAGTGCCAGGACTTATCAATCTCAACCATGGGCCTCTTAGACTCAGCTGGTGATATGGACAAGGAGGAAGGACCTTCAGGCACAGTGCCCAAGGCTGGAGACATCTCATGAAAAGAAGCAGAAATTCTTGTCTCATGCAGCGGCTCCTGAGCAACATTGGCCACAAGATGAGACAGGTTCAAAGTGTCACAAGGAGGCATTGAATCAAGTTTCTCAGGTGATGTAGCATCACTGATTTCCAATGAAATATGCTTCAAGGACTTGCATGGAGCTCCATTATTGACATCCACTGGTACATGCTCCAAATCTTCTGCAGATATGTGTGCTGCTTCACCATCGTCCTTCAAACTATGCTTTGAAAGTTTCCCAAGCCTTTGCACAGGCTCAGACTCCTTTGTTGAGTTTTTCTGTGAGATATTATCTGGGAGGTGTGTAGCCTCTAAATTCTCCATTTTGTGGTTTAATGGCTTACTGCCCATGCCTACTGCCTCCATATCACCCCTCAAACTTGCCCCTGGAATTTCATCCACAATAGTTGATGATTCAGTACTCCCTGTTGACATGTGCCTTGAATCTTGCCTTGCTGCCTCATGATCTTGCATCTCAACAAGGATTGAAGCATTAGATGCAGAGAGACCCTCATGTCCATTCTTGATCTCATTCACATCTGAAACTTTCCCTTCCCTGCTTTTGACCTCCTCTTCGTTCATCTTAGTGGCCTTGTCATAGAATTTCCCAGAAATGTTTGGAGCCTCATTGTCTGTTGCACTAAGTTTGGCAGGATTTGGCAGGACTTCTCTGGCAGCTATGTCACCACCATTAGTTTCACCATCCCTAGTGGGCTTCAGCAAAGATGCTGAAGATTCTTCAGCTGAATCTACTGCTCTGGGAGCATGCCAGCTTCTCCTGGGCTGAATATCTGCACCAGGAGAAACAGGTATGTGGCTCATCCCAGTGTTCTCAACTTTCAAGCCAGAGGCCAAATTATATGGGATTTGATCAAAACCCTCCACACCTGGTAATGGATAAAGCACCCTGCAATTTCACAAGTGCAAGATGAGATAGTGTTCCTATCTGCAGAGGATGCAACAAACAGTAGCAAAGGGAAATTTCCAGCACTACAAATAGTCATAAAAAACTACCTTCAAAATTCACACATGCCTGTATTGAGGATAACAGACAAGACAAACCTGGAAGGAATCCGATTCATGCCTGTGGGCTGCACTTTAATGTGATGCCTTCCCTTCTTCTACATCAAATAAGAGTACCCTTCAGTGCTCAAACTGTCTTTTAAAATGACAACAACATACAAACTACAGGTTGTGTTGGCAAACTATCTACAAGCTCATAGCAAGGGAGCTGTGTGGTGATCCCTAGTAAATATCCTGAGCCAATGAATGGATACAAATGTCAGGAATGAAAGGAAATTCACTGCTGCAAATATACTCTTTACCTTTTCGATATTGGCTTTCTTGTAAAGTTGTGTGTGCTGGGCTTTCATGAGCTCAGATTTAGCCAGTTCCAACTTGAAAAATGAGGGGTCAGAATACCTCTTTAAGCATGCCCCTGCTGCCCCTGCCACATCAAACCTGGACCCAAACACACATGAAACTAAACTCTTTCCACCCAAGACTGTCCTCAAACAGTGAATGTTAGGATCCTCATTTATGTTTATTTTTTGACATTTGTTTCAGGGGGACTGTTCCTGGCCTCTTGAACTTGAGACATGACAGTCCACACCTAGCAATCAGAGGATGTAACTTCATGTTGACCTTGGGAAAGTTGAGATGAAAAAGTGAGAATAGTGTACTTGTCAAGAAGGAAGAGTTGAGGTGGCCCTCGGCATTCTTCATAAAAATTCCGAATAAAACGAGGAAGATCACCTTGTGTACAATGGTTTTGGTCACTCTGGATGCTTGTGTGCCAATTTGACCCTGAGCCAATTTTCCACATTTTTAAAGCTTGGAAACACTTATCAGTTATCATGTTCAAGTCTCAACAGTTTTCAACCCTAGAGAGTTTCCACCCAGATTTCATGTGCCCTAACAAAAGCCAGTAAATACCATGAATTCAAATCACAAAAGTTTGGCATAACTTCATCAAAGCTTGATTACCTGCACAGTAAGCAAAGCGAATCTGATTGGGTTCAGAAAGCAGAGTTCTCTCAACAAGAGGAAGCTCAATCTCCAACTGTTGCAACCTGGTTGTCAAGTCATAGCCCCGCTCTCCAATTGCCATTAACTCATTATGCAGATCTCGAAATATCTCGGCTGCAAATCTGTTGTCAATGTACCAGGTGACCCCACTTTAATCCCTTTTGTCATGTCCAGTGAACCTAACAATCAATGCATGATCAAATGTCACACATGATCATATCCCTTAAGCTTGGCTAGAGTGGCTGAACTCCCGTGTAATTGCTGCTATGAGGATAGCCAATGCAAGTAATATGACATTTTTCCTTCCCTCGGGAGAACCGAGGAACCATAGAAACAAATCACTATGCGGTGATCGGTTTACGGACCACTACCATCACCTAGTCCTTGTCCAATGTCAATATCCAAGACAGTGAGGAGTTCAGAGGAAGAAGAGGAAGAGGAGCGTACTCTGCAAGGTCGCCGAGCTGGCGGACAATGCCCACCAGCCCGGCTATGGCCACGCCCTCCAAGAGTGCTTCGGGGTCATCCCGAGCAGCTGAGCGATAGAGCTCGGGGTTGGCCAAGCTGTATTCGCACCGCACTTCATACCTCACCAGCGGCATGGAGGCTGGCTGCTACGCTCCCCTGTTACCACGCCAACTATTCCTCTTTCCCTAGGTACCTCTAAAATTTACTCAAGACTTCCCCGCGTTTGAATCCGTAATCGACAACATCACCGTCTCTCCGTCTCTCACCGAATTCCGACGCTCATACTTCCCCCCTCCTATGACAACGCTACTCAAGGTCCAAGCTCCTCAATGCTCCATTCAGGAGAACACCATTTCAGATCTATCAGCTCCTCAGTATCCAAACCTTCCATGACTCCTACAAAATCCTCCTCCTCCTCCTCTTTAGACTAATGCTACCACGTTCCAACAGTACGATCACCAAGACTACTCTCCAATGCGTGGATTCCTCCTCCACGCACACTTCTCCATATTCCCAACTCCCTTCTCCCGCTCTAGCTATAACTCATAATCTCCATCCGCCCAATAACGATCACAAAATCACCACATTGACTTTACGCAACTCCGGGTACAAGATCGCGCTTGTTTTCCAGCTCACAGTACGTATCTCTACTGAAACTTTGATTTTGTACCCACCGTTTGTTTACCACTTAGGTACTGAAAACTCAAGAAAAATGCAGCATGACAGCCACTTGCATGGCTTGATCGTATAAATAGCAAAATACCGCTAGCGAAAAAGAGATGAAGGGGAGGAGAAACAGAAGAAGAAGAAGAACCTTGCACAGAACGAGTCCGTCCCTCCCTCGATCCTTCATCACTCCATTGTTCAATGATCAAAATGCGGTTCCTTCATCACTCCATTCTTCAATAATCAAAGTGCGGTTCCTTCATCACTCCATTGCTCAATGATCACAATGCGGTTCCTTCATCACTCCATTACTCAATAATCAAAGTGCGGTTCCTTCATCACTCCACTGCTCAATAATCAAAGAGCGGTTCATAATGGGGGAAAAATGCCCCCATATTTAAAGCCGCCTGCAGATGCACGCCAACCAAATGTGGGTGGAACATTGTTGGCACACCAATCTGCTGATTCCTAGTCTAACTGTTAAAGGGTCTGTAATGTAAGGGATAAGTTCTTCTAACATTATGTTATTTTTTTGCCATTTTCTAACACACTTTATTAGAAGTGGAAGTGAATTCTCTTTGAAGTCATTGTTGTTGATTTGCTTCAGTTTCAAGTTACACTTTTTTCTATGGTGAACTTTGTACTAGAAGATAGCTAGTTATTAAAGTGTGAATTATTTTGAGTGAAAGTGAGTTTCCTGTGTTAAGTTTTAGATTCTTTTTGGTATGAATTATTTGTGATAAGTATGAATTATTTGTCTTAAGTGATAGATTCTTTTCGTTTCAGATTTTTCACTTTTATTTCAAATGATTCACATTTGTATGGCATCTTGTAACGCATGAAAGGTGAAGTGAAACTGAAGCAAGAAGATTGTCTAAAGAAGATTGTCGTCTGGTTTGGTGTGTGTAGCCAGGCCACCACTTTAAGGTTAAGGTCTATAGTCCGAACACTGGCATTGGGCTTATCACTTAAAACCTTGGCCCATAAAGTTCTAACTTCATTTAAGGGCATACCAAGTTTCATGTTCTTGGTTCTCTTAAGCACATTCCTTAATCCCTCTTCCTCCAAATCTCTGTAGTACTGATACATCAACAAGTGTTTTGACCAAAATATCGTTTATCCCATATCATACAGTTTTAAACCCCAATATTGTTGCAAAAATATCCCAATGGTGGTTGAATTAGAATTATGACACATGCTTCACATGTCATATGGAGCTTGTATCTATTCCACACTATACAATCTTAGGACCTACATGGCCCAAGAAGGTTATAGAAATCTCTTATGATTGTTGTTTCATAATCATCACACACTTTTGGCATACCATAGTTGAGCTTTGCAATCCCTTCCCCACCTAAATCTTCCAGGGCACACACATTATTTGCTGCATATTGGTATCAAACTGCATTTCATATATGCATATTTTAAAAAGCTAACATTTAGTCAAATCAGATTTTTGGTCCTAAAAACCTAACAGCTACAATATGTTATGATTTCCTTTGGAGTAAAATGTTTCTATCATTTTGACTTATTCTAAGATTTTATAGTTGTCACATTTGTTGCTGTTGGATTATACATGCAAACATGGACATGAAAAATGAAAGAGATGGTAGTAATAGGTGATAAAATAATACCTGATTTACACAGTGTTTTGGCTGAATTTCTTACTATATGAATGGAAGTTTTTTTTGGGTGATTTTCACCACCTTGCACCTTCCCACTGGATATTTAATATGGAATAGTTCTTTTTTTTCCCAATTTATTACACAAATGGTCAAATATGTGCTTGAGAAAAAATAAATTTGGCCAAACCTCCATTCATGTCAGCACTAGTGGCCCTGTGGAGGAGGTGTTTGGCGACAACCAAATCCACCATCAAATCTAGGTGTACTGGCCCAAAAGCACAAGGGCCATTGTAGGGGTCACCATTGACAATTGTCCCACCCTTGGTTTTTGTCACTTGTCCCTCCCTTTTTGCCCTGACCTTTGTCAATGGACTTCATCGCTACAAATACTATTCACCTGCCAATTTGTGGATGTTCAAATGCTCTTTGTTACTCAAATGTATAGCAACCAACTATAGTGCTTGCACATCACACTTGTTGCCCACACAAAGAATTTGAGGTTCTAACCTTCACAAATTCCCATTGCTCAAGCCTCACATTGGAGAATCTGGATCTTCCAAATGGTTTTTGTTCTTGATGGAGATCACAATTTAAGACTCTCAAGAGTTAGTACTTTGGTTGCTATTGTAAATTGTGATTTGTGATCACTTATGTGTGATTGTGTGCATTGCATACAAATATTAGTTTGTAGGTTGTACATTCTACAAATTACTAACATTGTTGAAACTTGCATTTTGTAATCTTTATGGTAAACATTGAGCAAGGACCAGGGAGCAAGTTCAACTCAAGTGCTAGTTGGTGCAGTTTTACTACCAAAAACAAAAACGCTTTGGGAAGTGGGTTATTATTTTCAAACTCTAGACTTCAAACTTTGACCTGCTTGATCTACTGGCTTTTTCTTCATTCCACCACTCACAATTCATTTTTCTTTGTTATCACATGTTGGGAGTCAGAAACTCAAAAGTTGATATTGTTGTGATTAGTTATGTGTTTGAACTTCTAAATTATCCATTTAAAATTTATATGCTCCAAGTGATCTGATGAATCATCATTTGGATTGTAGACTTTTTTTTGCATGCTCTTAATCTTGTGAATTGTCATTAAATGTAGTATGGGCCTTGCATTCAAAATTTCAATTCTAAGCACCCTACTTACATTTAAGTAAATTATAAATTATATAATTTTAATAAGTTGTACCTCTTTTTTTTTGCATATCATTTGAAAAAAAAAATTCCTTTGGCAACTATTTAATTTTACATGCTTTTAAATGGTAAGTCAAGCTAATGTTTAAAATGTTTCATGTACTTATATAACAATGTTTTCAATATATTATGAAAGCATTTGGATAGATATGAAGTGTATATAATTAGTATAATTTTTTTTTAGAAACCAAAAATATTTTTCAAGCAATGTAACAAGTATTTTAATGAACTTTTGAATTGACTTGAAATTATTTGAAAATGACAAATTTATGAGAAATATTCTAAATACAACTCTACATAATAGTATAATGCAACATTGTTTCGGGTAATAAAAATTCTATGTCAATTTGGAAACATATTTCTAAAAATATTTTCCTTGAATAGCCAATTCAATGTCGCCACGTAATTTTGATTAAATCAATCACCACTTCTAAATAAAATGAGGTTGCATGGCAACAACTAGTGAAATGCTAGTGGATTAATCTATTATAATGGCATGAACTACCCAAGATAAGGGTGAGTGAATTATCCCATGTGATCTTTAAGTGAAATATTTATTGGTGTTATAGTGATTGCATAGTGCAACAATTAACAACTTACACAATGTTGTTTTCTGGAAAAGATTTCAAAAAAACCTTGAATTGTTCATCTTCCCATCGAGCCACAAAATTATGTTTCACAAAATGCTGGAGCCTTGGTTTCAATTAATCCAACATTTCATTTGAAGTTGTTTTCTTGTAAACAAAGGTCAACTTTTTCGAAGGTTTCCTTTTTCTTGAATGAATTTTTTCTAAAGCAAATCATCTCCATTCTACCAAATTCTGCTATGTACTAGCAAGTTCAATTGGACAAAAAACAAATTCTAAATTCCATAATTAGGGAACTCTCCAAACATGCAATCTCTTTTATGCCATTCCACCAACTTCGCTTTCAGACAAACAATAGTTTCCCAAAGACTTGTGATCCCTTTATAAAATATAGAAGATGCAACACAATTTTTACGGGGGTGCCTGCAAACTTGAAACTTTTTTTGCATATTTTTTAACCCAATCCAAAGCTTATCTATCTTTACATGATAGATATAGCAACATGTATTGCATTCTTGGATGGGCTTCACAAAGAAAGGCTTGAGTGCTTCAAATACCCGTTGCCCAATACATATATTTTGATTTGCTTCTTTGAATTTTGAAAAAATTTAGACTTCAAAACAATTCACACATGCACTTCAAGACTAGCATTTGTAGTTATACATTCACTGTTAATTACAAAAATGAACTACATAAAGTTGGAAATGGAGACTAGATCGCAAAATTTGATGGATATGGATTATTCATAGTGTATGGATTGTTCGTAATCTACAAACCATAGTTGTACATATTATATGAACTTTGATGAACTTACGGTACATAGATAGAATTACACATGTGGACTGCATATGGACATAACTTTCATATACATGTACATTATTGCCCTTCAATGGAAAAATGTGTTTTGAAATGGACTTTGTTAAGACTCAATCAATAACCAATGTACTACTCTATAAAAATTTAAGTAACATTCCATAGACTCTATAATTTATGTCTAGACTAACAAAGAGAATACACATGGATAAGTTGTTGATTTTGAAAGGAACCAATTACCTTCAATTTGACTCAAATAGGATTTATCATCATTTAGTGGGACTATTTAGGGATTCTAATAACAATGGATGGACTTTACAATTTGTGATTAAATTACAAATGGACTATACATGGACACAACAACTCCATTATGGAATACAATCTAGATTTTACGACCACTAAACATTCACAATTTGGACTTCACTACCACCAAACATTTGCAATTTGGATCCTACTACAACTAAACATTCACAATCTAAAATTTACACAACCAAACATTCACAATATGAACTATAGTGCAACTCAAAATGAACTTTGGCACTATTTGATGAACTTCATGTATGTGAGTTTATCCATGGTCAATCCCAATCACTTACTAGATGAAACATGGATACTTTCACATACATTGAAGAATGTTATGGACTTTAATATGGGCTTTGGACCTAAAACCTAAAATGGGTATCTGCATACATTTAATAAGGACTGAAATGTACAATAAATGTAAGCTACAACAATACTTTTAATGACCTCCAAAAAGACATAAGTGAATGTTTGTAATAGTAAAACCATAGAAACATAAGTTAAAAAGAAATAAAGTCCTTACTTAAAAGCTAACCATAAGAAGGATAATTCAAATTTAGCATCTTGAATTGGACTTGCAAATTTTTTATGTTATACCAAAACATAAAAGAAGATGCATAATGCACATAAAAGAAATTGAAGTTTTACAAAGCAATTTAACACATGATGTACCCAAGTCTCCATAAGAAAATGTGTAAGTTTTCGTCATAGACCTTTGCTTCCAATCTTTTCCTTGTGACATCAAATTTGTTTGGGCTAACACAAGTTTCCAAAATCCACGATTACAAGACAACATTCTTTATGTTCATCAAAACTCCATCTAATCTTTTGTTCTTCATAGATAAGGAACACAAGAAATCCCCTAATTCGTTTATCACCTTAGTCACTACAACACAACACCTGATATGTTCCTAACATGCACCCCAAGTGTTTTGCTACACCCCTCATGGAACAACAATTGTGAACATTCAAAGTTGTTGTCAAAATAACATGTTTTGGTACAAGCTTTGGTGCATTATTTGTTTGTTTATTTTCTTTTAAAGCTTTGGTTACTCCAGCTAATACTTCTTGCTAAGTTATGGCAACTTTAACAACAATATGTAATTTGGTAAGTCCTTACAAACCCTCACATGAAACAAAGGCTCTTTGCATAACCAACTTCCTATATCTAGGACTAGGAAAAAACAACAGAACATCACAAATATAATCCATAAACTTAATAGCATTTAGCGCTACTCTTGCTCATCCAAAATTTGTTCCATATCCACCATAACTTGAATGATCTCATCACATTGAACATCTATTGCAACCTTTTGCGCAACTCATGATAGTCATTTCTGACCACGATTTTTTTGCCTTGCAACAGCTTGAATGGTGGTAGCAACTCGCTCTATAGGGCCATGCATCTTCACTTTAGCCCTCTTGTTGGCATTTTTCTCTATACCCATACCTCACTCAACACACAACAAATGATCAAACTTATAATAGAATCAAATGCATTCAAAAAAGAAAAACTTGTAGAACCTCCAAAGTAGACAACTATGAATAACTACAAATAAACCTCACACTTTGCGAAACTCTCACTAAGGCACTTGAGCTTAACCAAAAGCAATTTAACCAAACATGTGATCTACATTAAGTGTAGAAATCTGCTCCCATGATGACCTTTCAGCAATGACAAAATTTTAGGCCATTTAGGTCAAAATTGAAAACATAACCGAAAACCCTTGAAATTGCATTGGCCTTGTTGAAAGCTTTCACAAACAAACAAACCCAATTATAAGGTCACGAGCAAGTTGCATAGAGTTCCTCTCTTGCAAAGTTATGAAAATCTTTCAAACTATCTATGCCCATCAATTAGCTATAGAAAGTTGCACCCTTGTCAAGCTTTTAACAACAAACACTTTCGAAAAGAAGGCCCAAAGAAGGCCCACGTCCAAACCAAAGCCTAAAGCAATCCCACTCAAGCACAGTGTAAAAGAACACCTTACATTCTAGGTCATAATCGTGCGAACTCTAGGCCTAAAATTTGAAGTTTCCCCATGCAGGAACTTTTCAAACTATTGACATTTGTCTATGTGATGTCATATGAATTAACATATGTTATGATGTCATCTAATAGTTTGAACATATAATTACAAAATGAAACTTTTTAGAGCAAACAAGTCAAAGTAGTTTTAGAATATTATATTACACACCGATTTTTGTGAAAATGAAGTGCAAACAATATTTTCATTACAATTAAAGGACTTCCTTCAAAACCCTCCTATTTGAGCAAAAACTCCCCAACAAATAATATGTTTTATAATGTGATTTAATTTTATATTGCATTCATCTATTTATCATACCCACTAAAAATTTTAGTTATAAATTCATTTTGTGGTGCATGTGATGATTACATATTTTAAAACAGTTACCTGACAAAAACATTTGTACAACTTTAAAAGTTCATGAATTTGATATTAAATATTTTTCCACATAATTTTCACATTATGTTTTGATCATTAAATTAATCATAAACATCAGTCCTATTCCATTGCACTATTAAATAAGTTGGAATTAATTGTAATTTTAAAAAAATTAAAATTGGAAAAATGGACTCCTTAACATCCAAAATGGTACATCGTAACATGTTTTCACACAAGTCACTAAAAACTATGAAGTCATCAAAGAATATTTTCATGAATACATCGATGTATTCATGAAACGTTTTGGTTACTACCCTTTGATAAGTAGGTGGTCCATTTTGACACCAAATGGCATCACAACCTGCACAAAAGCCTTTCGATCAATAACAAAGGCGAACAATGTGTTGGTCTTGTGCTACAATTGAAATATGATGATAGCCTACAAATCCATCTGAAAAGGTATAAACTTCATGTCCGACAACTATGTTAGTAACTTCATTGGTAAAAGGCAATGAGTAAGGATCTTTCTTTGTTGCCATGTTAAGCTTCTTGAAATCCACACAGATTCTCAACTTCCCATTTTCTTGGGAATAACCACTATTGGAGATAGCCAAGTTACTTCCTCAATTGATTTGATAAAACCGGTAATAAATAACTTGTCTATGTCTTGTTTAATAATAGCAACATGTTTAGGATTCAATCACATTTTGCTTGATGAACACGTGGTACTATGGTATTTGATTCAATCTTATGTTGAACAATCTCTAGTGGAATGCCAAGTTCAAGTCTTTGTATGTCCAAGAAAATACATCTTTGAACTCTTTTAAAAGCTCAATCAACGTCTGTGACAAATAGTTCAAGTGTAGAGTTCACTTTCACATCTTGCACATTCTCCTTGGTGCCCAAATTGATTTTTGTCAAATATTCCTCCTCAGTAACTGTCCAACTTGCTATGGTTAAATTTTATATTTGCTTTCAAGTAAGTGTCTCAACAATGATCATCTCTCCAACTTTTGGATGGAAGAAGGTTTCAAATAACTATTGTTTGACAATATCAAGGAATATAACTAGGTTAACACATACTGGTTCAACAAGTTATTTTTTAATCAAGTCTACTATATTAAGATTTGGTATATGGATTAGTTTGGAAACCAGTTCAATATGAATAGGTACTTCAATGGTTCCATTGAAAAACAAGTCCAACTCTGTAACAAACATTACATCCTCTTCTTCATCTGATATTTCAGAATGGAAATCATAACATACTAAGACTTTTGGTCTTTTGGTTTGAGCACCAAGTTTCTTGGTAATAGGCATGGTTCTTACCATGTTTGTTCCATGTATTGTAATAGTATTGATTCCTTAATCATGGGGTATTTTTACATCTTTCAACCATAGGCATCTTAACAACATTGAATAACTAGAATCTAGAAGATTATTATTGATGACAATGATTGTAATAGTATAGGGAATACCATGAACAAATATTTTCAGATCCTTAATAAGACCAAGTGGTTTGGTTATAGTTTGATTTACCATACACAAATCATAAGGTGTTGGATTAGGCTTTGGTAAGGTCCATTCATGATTGGGGTACCAAAATGAATGTTTAATTGAAAAAGGATTGAAGGACAACTTTGAATTTTTTTATTATCTTACATTAGTATAATTGTAATGGATTGTTATATGGCAATAAATAAAATGATGTCTTTTTAAATTAATAAAAATATTTAAAAATAATTTGGATACTATGTAAATGTCATTTTGAATCCTATAAACTAAAGGAATCAAGTGTCTAAAGCATTTTTAAAAAAAAAATCAAAAGGAAGGCGTAAAATCATATAATCGATTTCAAATTTTTTATACAATAAAAACATGCCCCTTTCTATGAAATTACACATTCATTGGATGAACTTGATGAAAAACCAAATCACACAAAAATTTCAAAGTCTTGAAATTTTGAAGGAAAGGGTTGCAAGGCAAAGGATTCATTTAAAAAACCATTTTATAAAAAAAATATGTTCAATGGGTTCAAATTGTCTAACTTTAGATGCAAATCACATGTGCAGGAAATAATCTTGCCAAAAAACATGTTTGGTTATCCATTAAAACTCATTTTGGGATTTTTTGCATTTTTGGCATTAAACTAAAATATTCATACATAATTATGTATGAATGTGAAAAATCACCATTAACACATGAATTATCTTATATTGGATTATTCAATTTTTCTCATTTAAGTTTGTTTCATGTGAATATTACATGAAAAAAGTAGCTCTAAAATTTCTTTAAGTCATTTTTTCCTTTTTTGGTACCCCAACCATCAATGGACCCAACAAACCTAATTATACTCCCAAGTTTTCTGTAATGATATTAACTCCAAAACCTCCATCAATTAGCATGTCAACAATAAAATATTTACCAACTTGGACTTGAATTACTACCATATAGTGGTCAATGGCCACTATTGCACAAGTAGGTTCAAGTTGAACGAGTTCACATTGTACCGGCTGAACAAGCTTCAACAGTTTAAAAAATGTATCTTTTGATGTTTGGTTCAATCTTCAATAGTTGTCCCAAGTTTATTACATATTTGGTCTCCAAAACTTGAATGTTAATGTCTTTCAAAATCTCCTCCAAAGTCTTTTATGGTAAGGTAATTTGTGTAATCAATTAAATAGGTCATTTGCTAGTAACTGGTTGACTCACTAGTTATGGTAAACCTGTCCAATTTGAATGAAGTGGTTTGTTAAACTCAATGGGTACTTGTGATACCAAATCACTCCCCTCACTATTGTAAAACTTGTCCCTAAACCATTACATAGTTCCATTCAAACCTATCCAAATGGAAAGGAAGTTAGGACCTCAAGATTTCCACTAGCATTTCCACTAGACATCCATTGCCTATTGTGCTATGTGGATTATTGGTGGAAGTTGCCCAGTGGTTATTTACTTGAGTGGAATGTGTGCCATAATTTTTAAGCAGCCAATGTTCCCAAAAGCCAGAGTGGAAATGACTAGTGGAAGAAGCCCCCTTGTTGCCCGAGTGTGTTTAATCCTTTACATTACGCCCTTTGCTTCTGGTTGCATTCCACCCCACCCCACTCCTTTTCATATGCAACCTTTTCCTGGGACAATATTATAACAAGCACAACAAGTTTGGACATTGTTGTGCCTCTTATAACATTGCCCAAGAGATGCCTATCTATAAAACAACCCCCATAAATGACCATTCATATCATGACTTGCACATAAACCTATATTTGCTTCAAAAAAATCACATTCTAGCTTATTAGATTTGTATATATAAATAGTTACTTATGGCATAAATGGATAACCATTTGATTAGAATAATCTTTAATTATGTAAAGTTTATTGAAGTTGGCAAACAACAATTTGATAATATACTATTCATGTGGAATGCAAACACCTACCATATCTATATCCAATGCCTTATTTTGACCATGGCCTCCATTTCATACCCAAAATAGGTGCATTGAATGTAAATAAGGCATGATCAAAATGTTCCCACGTGAACTAGTCTTGTCCATGAGAATACCACTAAATAAAAGCAAAAGGAAAGTGAACAATTGTGACCAGAGACCTCCATGCACTAAGACACAACCTTACTCAAATTTACTTGGAAACAACTATAGAAGTTGTCCTTATTCCATTGGCCTTCCATTCAACATTCAATGGCAAGGGCTAGCTTTCACCTAAATGGTGGACAAATGGAATTGAAAAATGTTTGTAACACTAGGTAAAATTAACACTACGAATCCATTGTGACTCATTCCCTTCAATGTGGAGTGAACACAAGTATAAAAGTGTTGTGCAACTTAGAGTTTCCCACATCTAGTGCAATCATCTATTGGGACTTGACTATCAATTTATAGTTCCAATTTTTTATAGAAACATTCAATGTCAATACACTACTAAATCAAAATTATAGACTTTCAAGACATGGTTGATTAACAGATGCCAATGACTGAGTGACAAATCCCAAATGGTAATGACAAATCGTAGTGTGACAATGTCACATCCCAATGTGGCAGTGTCAAATCCCAATGTGTAGTGTAATATCCCAATGTATAGGGGTTCACATAATGTTACAGTTGTACCCACAATGTGTTTTATCATATTTCAATCATTTAAAATCCCTTTGGGCCTACTGCAAAATCTCATTTTTGTCTAAATGAAATGTATTATGGACTTGTATTGGCATAATTGACCTACCACATGGTCAGGCATTTGATTGTGAATAATTAATTCATATCAAATGGTGCACATTAGGGCAATTCTAGTATGTAGCATTTGAAGCTTTGAAGTCCCTGCATATGCAACCATTTGTTGGGACATTATTATACAAGAAGCATAACAAGTGTGGATGTTGTTATGCTTTTTATACCAATGCCTGTCTATCAAGAATCCTCAAACACATAAAACAAATGGAAACCACACTTGTGTCAATTAATCCAATAGTTTTGTTCCTATGATTTTAAGCTCAACACTCCTTCCATGGAACCATGAACACCTAACTTTGGAAGTATTAGAATTGGACAAACAACCAAATACATGTGCCATTTGATCAAATGCCCACATGCATGGATGAGTACAGAATCACATTACCATGTTTTCTATAGTGAGAACCATGGTGGTTGAGTTATGTGTTCATGAATCCTCTTATTTTCACTATAGAAAACATGGTAGTGAGTTTTTACAACTTTTTGATTTTTTGTATGTATTAAAAACATACACATATGGCTCAATGGTTCATAAACCCATCTATGTTTGCAATGTACGACCTCTTGTTATCATGTTCATGGGGAGTTGGTAATGAAGGCACATATGAATCACATAATCCCTCAAGGATAGTTTAGACTAGAAGTTCAAATTTTTGTACATGACATGTTTTAGGCCATTAAATTCACTATGGGTTTTGTGATTAATTGAAATCGTGCATAATTGACTTGATACCTTACCATTCAACTAATTACTTTTCCCTGCTTCCCCAAAATCTAGACATTTATGAATTAAACAAGCTTCAAGCATCAGTTAAACTTATGCTTATGGGTACATTCACAGATATAGGAGCCATGGGAACTATAACTAGTGTTTTGTTTTTTATGTTTTTGTGTCAAAAAGTATATCAATATCACACATTTCTTTCATACATTTTAATGATAATGTTCTTAACATATTATGGAAACATGTGTAATAATTTGAAATGAATCTAATGAAATTTGAATTCTCAAAAACATTGATTAATCACTATAATTAATGTTTTACAATGTTTTAATTGTTTGAAAAAACTCATAAATGACTCTTAAAGGCTTGAAAATGACATAATTTTGGAGAGATTCTTAAAACACATATTCACATAAGAGTATAATGTAACATGTTTTTGAGTCAAAAGGACTTTCTTATGATTTTTTGCAACTTACAAACGAAATATTCCTAATATGTACCCATAATATTTCAGAATAAATAGTCACCAAAGTCCTTACTAAAGGTGCAACCCCAATTTTTTATTTTGTGAATATATCTTTACATAAAAATTTCCCAGCCCTTGCACCAAAATGGTTATGCACACTATTGTGGGTCCATTAGTCCTCCCTTTCCAAATCAAAATAATTATATGTATGATCTTGATTCAATTTTGCATCAAGGCATTTGACCTCTATAGCAAGCACTTCTTCCTGGGACTATCCCCATTGTACTCATGCCCAACATCATGCTCATAACCTAACTCCACCCCCAAGCCATCTTCTTCACCCCCAACATCCACTCCCAATAGGAGCTCTTTAACTTTTGCTACTACATGCTTGTTGCAAGGTTCCATTTTTAGCACCACTTGCTAGTCTCCCCACTAGTAGAAAACACCCCCTTTTGCAACTATGATTTCAGCTACATCTTAATTATAAAACATAGTTGAAAATGACAAAAATAGGGTGTTTCAATTTGGAGATTATGTATTGTGGTTTCTAGGGGTTGTTTCCAAACATGCTCCCAAATTTCATAGACAATGGTTTGAACCCTATAGGATACAACATTGTTTACCCAATAATATTGTATTACTTGTCACCATTGATAAGTTTGATCCTAACATAATGCTTGTCAACATTAACAAGTTGAAGCCATATAGGTTCATCAAAGAAAAAAACTTGCAACTTGTATTGGCTAAACTTGGTGACCTAGTCACTAATAAACTTGTTCAAACCAAAGAACTTGTACCACTAATGGTTGAACCTAAAGATTTTCAACTTGTAGGGTTTGAACCAGTTAGTAATCATTTGACACCTGGCAACATTAAAACAACATATGTGCTTGTTCATCATTATCATAATGGGTGTGTTCAAGACAATAATGCAACGATGAGTAATGATCCAAATGACGTGTTTGGAAAGGCACTTATTGATGCTTACATTTTAAGAATCACTAACTTAAAGGTTATGTCCATTCACAACCACAAAGTTATTTTTGCATGAAACAATATACAGAATTTTTCATGTTTTTCATTCTGTCTTTTTTTTATATATTTTCTTCTTCATATTAGCAAAAGCCATGAGTGAAAAGTTCTTTAAAAAGGCTAAGATGAGAAGCAAAAGAGAAGGAGGTTGAAAAAAATATGAAGCTTTTAGGAAGGAATAGATTGAGAAAGAGAGAATGAAACAAGTTTGGTTAATTGGAGTGATTTATGTAAAACTGCTTGCTTCATGTGCACCTACAACAAAAGATATTAGAATTTTTGAACAAGAACAGAGAAGTAGGGAGTTAGAAGAGGAATTAGAAGCAACACTAAATTTTCTAAAGAAAACCATTACTTCTATAGTAAAACCAGTACCACAAGTTATTATTATTTCAGATTCAAAGGAAGAAGTGGAGGTTGGACCTCAAGTTATTATTGAGGAATAATCACAATCAGTCTTTGTGTTAAGACCTGTGGAAGAGGAGGAATTGTAGCAACTTATTATTCAAAAACAGCCACAACCAATTCCTACATCAAGACCTATGGAAGAGGAGGAACTGCAGTAACCTATGAATAATGGAGAGGTATTTCTCCAAGAAATTTTTGAAAAAGGACCTATTTCCAACATTATTCCTCAATGCCCAAAATAAGGAACAAGAACTATGATGAAACAAAAAAGGAAAATGCCTATAGAAAAACATGTTAAAAAGAAATTAATGTCCAAGGCAAAAGAGAGCTAGAAGATGTTACAACAAATGAAGATGGATTCTAATGAACTCAAATGGGCTAAAGGAACAAGCTTGGAGAGCCTATTCAACCTACAATGGATAACACCAAAAGAAGACCTATTATGGGATTTCTTACGAACCTAGGAAGCAATAGAAGATGGAAAAATTCTAGGGCAAGTATGTGGTCAAGAAATTCTCATTGATCAGGTATTAATTCATGAGCAACTTGGAATTTCCAAGGAAGGAACAATAAATGCTGCTAATGCAATTTTTGAAGAAGCCAAAATCGCCTTGAAAAGAATTATAAGGCCACATGCTTTTGTTGAGAATGAGTAGTGGAGTGTAGTGCACATGAAAGAGAAATTTCATGCAAGATTTGCAGCTATTCTGTAAATTTTATATCAGAGGGAGAAGTTGGTTTATTTTCGTAATTGGATTACCATTACTTTTGACCTAACCAACAGGGGGCAACCTGTTAACTAATGTTTTATAGTGTTAACATAGTTACTAGTTAAATTAACTTGCTAGACTAAATGTTAGAGAAAGATAGTAACTAATTCGATTTTTAGCAAGACCAGAATAGATCATTGTTACTCAAGGCCTATCTTAGACATTTTGTTTAGGGAGTGGTTCCATTTGTTCAAGGTGCCTTCATCAAGAATAACAACTCTAGAAGAACCTATATCACCAACTAACCAAAAGTGCCACGTTGCACAATAATGACAAGTTTCACCTAAACCTATTACCAAGGAACAATTCTTGAAAGAAAGAAGACTAGAATGTTTGACTACACCATCACCTTTACCCACATGTTATTCCCGTCGACTAAAAACGCATACAGAACTGCTTACATTGAGGGACAAGTTAAGCCCTGAACCTATTACTTCACCACCAAGAAAGAAGTCCAAGATTATTTTTGGATCACTGGTTAACGATTTAAAAGAGGATGAAGAGCGATCTTGTTCAGATGATATTAGAGGTAAGGGAGGAGAAGAGCTTGAGGCAATAGCTACACAAAACAACATTGAGGAAGAACTTGAACCCAACCTAGATCAAGTAATTGACAACATTCAAGTTGAACCTATTGTGTCTATTGAACCTATAGGTACCATTACAGAATCTATAGTTATATCTATAGAATCATTCCAATCTATTCAACTTGAAATTGAACTTGTATAGATAGAAAACCCATAGTTTTTAAAATTCAACTTGTCCAAGTTTTTGGTCATTCCACACAAACTCTAAAACAAATTAACATGTTTTTAGAGCAAGTTGCTCAAAATGCTACAACCCAATTAGGAACATTGCAAGAATTGTCAAACCTTATAATTGAGTTTGAGAAATTTAAATAAATTCTATCTGAAACCCATAACCACTTGCAAACCTATAACCTAGAGTTAGAAACAGTGCAAAGAACTTTGAAGAACTGTGACAAAAAACTAATCACAGTTAAAGAATAATTGAATAAGGTCCAACATGAAAACCAATACATGTCCAATAAATTGAATGAAACAGAACAAGCTGCTAGGAAAACTGAGAACCTACAGCAAGAATATGCTGAATTCAACCAATTCAATTGGAAGACCCAAAATGATTCGATTCATCTCCAAGCTGATTTGGAGTGAATGATGTGAGATTATGCAAAAATGGAGTCAAGTTTGGAGAAACAACATATCATAATCAGTTTGGAACATACCTGTCAAGATTTCAAGGAGTAACATGTAGCTGGCCACATAAAATTTGACAAGCAAAAGCAAAGTCACCTTATTACCCACATCTAAAACTAGAAGGGTCAATATGATATAGTCAAGGTACAACTAAACAAACCTAGCCCCATTGTACCTATTAAAATGAATAACAAGTTGATGGAGCTTGAGGAGTTATTGTTAAACAATACCTTACTCAAGGTGCAAAACCAGACCTTGGGAGATAGAAACCCCAAGTGGAAAAAGTGGTGGCAAACTATTTAGGAGTTCATAGAAAAACATATTTAGGGTTGTATGGAGTTAGCTTGTTTTGATGAACAGAATTATCAACTCGAGTTACAAGCATACCAGATTGTTTTTCCTAATTTCAAATACAAACCACTGAATTTGGTGTTTGTGGAAATTGGAACCAATAGCAAAGTAACGCCATTTATGGTACAACTTGCTACTAAACCATTTAATCCACTAAGGGGTGGAACATGTTTAAAAATCATACCCTTACATGTTCAGATTTTTATTATATTTGTTCTAATCACCACTATTGTTAATCAACCTATGGAAGGTAGTGAAATATTTGACAAGAAACAAGATGAACATATTAATTTTGCATATATTGTGATGCACCGCCAAGCTCCTTAATGGACTCAAATGTGAGTCCAAATTGAAAACAACGAAAAAACAAGGAGTCGGGGCATGCTCCTTGGCTCGTAGCACTTTGAGGGGTAAAGGGGTGTGTTGTAGCTCCAAGATGGGACTAGGAAGAGTGACAAGCATCAACTACTCACACGGACTTGCACAAAACCAACACAAGGTGGTGAATGCATAGTTGGAGCACTTTTGGTGCTAGGACTCACCACGGGCAAACTCGAACTCACAAGACTCACCACGGCCCGAACTTGGGGGAAGCCACCACCTTCCCCCTTATAGTATACTCTGTGCTTTTCCACGAGGCCCACATCCAAATGGCTTTTTTTCTCGGGACTCCCAAGTGCTTGGGACAAGTGGGAGTCCCAAAATTGCCAAAGTTGGGATTCCCACGACTTTGGGGCCCCATAACTTTGTGTACAGACCTCCGATTGAGATGAGGTCTAAAACAAAGTTGTAGCCCTCATCAAGAGCTTTTCAATGGTATGTGGCAAATCACCTACACACAAGGAAATTGGGTCGATTCTTGACTTTTAGTGGTTGGGAGTCAAACTGCCAATTTGCAACCTTACAAGCCCTTGCCTTGGTCGCGAGCCCAAGGCTAGGGTTGCGACATATACCATACCAGATAGTAGATTAATTTTTTGGGAATTCCTATCTACTAGTGTACCTTTGACCCCACACCAAATAAATATAGGTCAAGAGGTTACTTTGATATCAAATATCCCACATGCTTCGAAGGTATTCACAACACCCATAGTGACCTTTGAAGACACACCTAATCAATAGAAGATTATAGCACCAATGGATTTTCAAATCTTAAGTCAAATTGAACTTATGGAGGCAACAAGTGTTGAACTTGTTGAAAAAATCATTAGTTAACTAATTATAGAAGGCTAAATTTAACTTGGAACTTTGAGCTAACATTTCTAGGATGAAATGTAGACTTCAAAGGGGATAATGTTACCCATATTTGGTAATAGGTTGATAATATAAGTAGGTTGTTAAACCTAACAGGTGTCATAACCTATTATTTAACCAAACGTATAGTATTAACCTAATTAGTTGACTAAACATGGTAGGTAATGACTAGGTTAAGAAGATAGGTTGACATGTTAATCAACATGTAATTAATAGAACATGTATTTGACATAACCAGTAGTTGGACAAGTAGTTAAGCAAGGTGTACTTTTTGAAAGTTTGGACTATTAATCTAGATACTAATTAATGATTGTTTATAATCGTTAGTTATGACTATTGTATTTTGAATTGGCTAGTATAAGACTAGGAGGATAATCCTGTTGAGGGACTTTTGGATTTCATTCATGATTATGCGTTTCACTCTTCAATTATGGAACATGGATCATTTTTCTTTCAACCTATTTCCTTCAAGTTTGAGCATTTTGTGTACATGTTAGTTTAGGATTTTTAATGGTTAAGTTTTAATTTGTGTGTTGCATGTTCTTATTGATGTTTTCGGAACCTGTTGCTGAAAAATCTAGAAGTGAATTGACCTTAGTGGAAATAGAAAAACCATGTTAATATTGGGGGTATTATGGTTTAAGGTCCTTTGCTTTTATTTAGTGAATATGTGCTGCCCTAAAACCCTTAATACCCCCCAATTTATTTTTAAAGTTGCAAAGCCATTGTTTATTGATACACCTTCTTAGTCCATAAACCTCACATTTGGATGAGGACTGTTCAATCTAACTCGCATTGATGATCATGTTGAATGTTGAAATGTTCAATTTGTTTTCACTAGTAAAAATTAGCCAAAATGTAACCACTCTCTTTGTGATTACATGCGACTATTAGTTATTTGCAATTACATTTGGACATTTTTACAACTATTTTTTGTGTTGGTCATATTTGCAATTACAGTGCAACTATTTGTAATTATTTTGGTGTTCATCCTTCCATGTGAACAACATTTAGTTTAGTTTTCATCCAAGAAGAATAATTTATGTCCCATTAATTACAACTATGACCAATTTAGTTGTAACCTATGAATATATAAAGGCGTATTTTGTGAATTCTAAATAATATAGTTGGGTGTATTAGGATTTATAAATGTATATTTTGAATGTATATGAACAACCATATTAAATGTGTATTCAAATATTATTATTAGCATAAATGGCCTTGATATTGTGGTTACATTAAATGGTATATATTTTGAATATATCAAAATTATATGTAAGATATTTGCTAAATATATTGTGCCCATGTTACAAGTTTATCCAAACCATTTTATTATATTTTTTAAAATTATTACAAATGACATTTATTATTATATTATATATTTATATTAATTACATGTAATGAAAAACTAAATTTCAATATTATCTTTAAGTAAAATTTAAAACAATAATATCTTATTAGATAATGATCATAATGATGCTGATGATATTAGAATGATAAGAAAAATAATTCTATAATTACTGAATTAATTATTAAAATTTTAAGATATTATTACATTATATTAAAAATAATTTAAATGATTAATGTACTTATTAAAAATTAACTTTTATTTATTAAAAAATGAAAAAAATAATTATAATAGATCATAATAGTTTTAACATATATATACACATAACAAATTGTACATGAGGATTTAATAGTTAGCCAAGAATATAGAAGGACATATAACAACAACAAAAATAATAATAAAAACAAAATAGCTAACCTAGGTTAACGACAAATTACATTATTGTTATTATTATTATAAGCAATCAATTATGAAATATTACTCTATTAATATAATAATTACTAGGAAATATTAATATATAGTTTTAAGTTTTTATATTTCAAATTTATATTTGATATTTATTAATTATTAATAAGTCAATGATTATTATCATTTACTGATATATAATTTTTATTTTCAGTTCTATTATTTAATTATTTTATAATAATTACTGTATTAGTTAGAATGGAAATCTAATAAATTATTATACAAATGCAGAAATTATTTTGGAAGGAAAAATATACTTACTGAAAGTATAAAATATTTACTATAATAGTTCATAAATAGATTTAATGAGTGAAGTAATAATATGAATAATAAAAATAAAATAGTTACCCTTGCCTACCAACTAGCTACAATAATAATTGAATTAATGTTATTTTTATTACTAAATATTTACATTTATATTTATTATTAACTATATAAATGAAAATATTAATGGGAATAATTATAATAAAATAGTTAGCCTAGGCTAAGTTTTAATTATATTATTAGATATAAATAACCTAGTACTCAATATTTATAATCAATAGTTAATAATTATTAAATACTGAATATCTCAGTTATTATATTAATTTATTTGGTTACGAAATAATAATTTATTATTTATTAGTAATTAGCTAAATATTTCAATATTAGCCAATTATCGGTTAATTCAATTGCTTGATAGATTATTATAGTTAATATATCATTATAATTAGATAATATTATTGTTTATCTAACTAATAAATTAAGTAATATTTAATAATAAATAATAATATAATTAATTCAGTATTAAGAATATATTATTATTATTGCTATAAATAATTAGTTAGTTTCTAATTTAGTTGTTAATTAATTAATCAGCAAGTTTATTAGTTTATTTTTTATATTTTATTCAATAAATAATTAATAATTTTATTAATTAACTAGTTAGGTGTTACTTACTTACTTGATTATATACTTTTCAAGATGGGAATGAAAGCCAAAACATATGGGATAAACTTTTTAGTTACAAGTCATTTGTAACTAAAAAGTTTATCCCATATGTTTTGGCTTTCATTCCCATCTTGAAAAGTATATAAATAAGGTGTTTTGTCCTACATTTTCATATTAAAATAGATGGGCATATGGGATGAGTCATTAAATACAATTTGACCCAAAATAAAATAAAAATATTCATGTATTTACACCTAACTACTTATTTCCCTAACTTGCTTACGTATTTTTCTACCTACCTACCTACCTAAGTAAGTATTTGGCCTAGGTAGGTAAATAGGTCTTATTTAGATAGGTGTTTAGCCTAGATGGGTAGGTAGGTATATATGTAGGTAGGTACCTAGTGGAACCTATATACTTAAATATTGATTTAAATTTAATTTGGAAATTTTCAATTAATATGTCATGTGACAAATTTTTATTGCACCACATGTCATAATCTAAACCATCGAAACATAAAAATTAAACGTCTTAGATTATTTCAAAATAATAAAAAAAAAATTTAATTATTAAAAGTTGGGACACATGGCAACACATAATTTGTTCCCATTGTTCACAAAAAAAGTCACATCTTAGTTGCAAACGACAATATGTATATGATTAGTCAAAGGATGAAAACGTATTTTGTTGATTTTTTTTTCATCCAAAATTCATTGTTATTTGCGACTAGTGTTAATGCAACTTGTCCAACGCAACTATTAAAATTTTAGTTGCAAATGTCGCTTGCAACTAAAAATTAATCGCATGGATTAGTTGCAAAATGGCCATTTTCTACTAGTGTTTGACATTGAGTTTGGTAGACGTGGTAAATATTTACCTTGGTTAGATCTCCAAGATGGGTGGTTTGTCCAACCCTAAACTCATTGCTGTAATATGTAGGATAAATCTTTGTTGGGTATTTTAGTTGAAGGTCTTTTGTTTTTATTCAATGAATATTGGTTGCCCTAATGCCCTTAGTAATTAAAACAACTTCTTTTTGCAAGTTGCAAAACAACTGTTCCTTAATGTTCCCATTCAATCCTTTAACCTTGCATTTGAATTAAGATTGTTGAAATTGACCCACATTGATGATCAACTCCTTTGCATATTTGTTCATTCACTCAAAAGGGATGTTGAATGTTGAAAGGTTTAATTTTCTTTGACATTGGGAGTTTGGTAGATGTTGTAATTTACATCGATCAAACTTGGGTGAATCAAACTTGTCAAACCTTAACCCCTAAGTAATACCACATATTTTTCAGCTTATTGTAATATTGTGGTTCAAGTTCTTTGTTTTTATTGGATGAATATTTGTTGTTGAGTATTGGATGAGTACTAGTTAATCTAGGTGACTCTCCATGGACAAATTGGGGTTGAGATTATTTATAATAAACCTACATTGGTGCGGGCATGGTTTTCAAATGTAGCCACATGTTCCACAAGTTGTAAAAGGGCCTAGAACAAAACATGTTTTAGGTCCTAGTGCATTTGCAAGTAGTAACATATAGATTGGTGGCAATGGGAGCACCTCAAGTGGATAAGGGGGTATTATATTTATGCAAAACCAACCAAATGCAAGGAGTGCATTGTGTACATAATAGAAGAAACAAAGTTGACAGAAAGTGGCAGCTTATCACTAAGAGGTGAAAGATGTTATGGCGCATGGGCATGCTCCCAAAAAAACTCGAATTCCCACAAATGAAACAGGTGAGATCACTCACTTAAAAAAGGTATGGCAACACATAGTCAAGGATGCTACATATTGACATCTTGACCTAATTGTACTACATACGAAATACCACACAAAGAGGCAATGGGAGGTGATTTATGAAAAGCTTGAACAACAATTTTATTATGACCCACCTCTAAGGCCAAAGACTGTGGAGAGATACTTGACTGAACATTTTAAATCTATGAGGGCAACATGGAAATCCCAGTGGGTGGCAAAGGGGGAGAGTGCACGACTACTTAATTGTCCTAAGGAATGCTAGAAGGCATTGGTGACCTACTGGAAAACCCCAGCTGCTATTATGGAAAGTTCACATATGATTGAAGTGCAAGCAATGGTATGGAATCCCATCACACTTGGAAGGATGTCACTTGGATAGTCCATGGATTTGGAAATAGAACGTTAAATTTCCTAGCACAAGTTGGTTTCATGAATGAATGGGGCAACATGTGGGATCACATGTGGGTAGTTTGAAAATGCCTAAGTTGGAGATTACAACAATTCATTGTAAGTTGTTTTGTGGTTTACATGTAGGGATGTAACCAGTTTGATGATGATGATGATGAGGAAAGCATGAACATATCACCTGATGTGCCATTTGGGCACACAACACCCATAGTGAATTGATGTCAATTGGATCATTGGGTTGAAGATGTTACAGTGGTATGTTAATGGGTTGTTGGTGGGATATTCATGGCCAAACTACATGGTGGTGAAATCTTAATCAATTCTCTAACTTTCATGTGGTGGGTAAAGTTTGGTTCACAATTTTAGATGTTGTGAAATTATATTGATAAATCAACACCATTTTTGTGGCATGTAGGGTGTGGGTGTAGCTATCAATTTAGGTGATGAGGATGAGGTTGATAGGGAGATGAACATGAAAGATGGTCCACCATCTAATGACAAGAATGTCAAGGTGAATATTTGTCTTTTTGGTTCGTGGGTGGGATTGCAATGTGGTGATATATCAATTGTGCATGGGTAAGTTATGAACATAGTCATTGGTGGCATTTTGAGATGCAAACTTATTGTTGAATTATTGGTTACAACTAGTTCATAACAAGGGGCTTTTATTGGTATGTTATTAAGGCTAGTAGTTGTGCTAGAGAAAAAATGTTTAGCCATAGCTGACTTTGACATGGTAGTTCAAGTTTTTGTGTTTTCTTTTGGGTAGGCTAGTAAGGGCAACACAAGAGGTAAAAAGAAAAACAAGGCGGTGATTGCTACCACACACCATTTACTAGACAACAAGTGGAGTGCTTTGGAGACCAAGGTAAAGGCCATGGGAGCCAAAGTGGAGTCCATGGACTCAAAGTTGGAGTCCATGTCAAACTCCTTACCGCACATCAAGGAGTTGTTACTAAAGAATGTTGACAATGGTACAAAAGACACCCCCTTGCCCATGCAAGATTTGCTAAACATTAGATTGAATGTAATTGAAGACTTAATGCATTCAAAAGGGGACTTGTAGGTCAACTTGAAGGACATGGCTTGCATTTTGGTTCCAAGACTTAGAACCCTTGAGTAGACCCCTTCGAGTTTGAAATTGGACATGGGATTAAAGGAATTTAAGGCGAAGGAAAATGGGGCATAATTAAGTGAGGGTCGAACTTGATATAGATGATCCAGATTGTGTTTTGGAGTGCAATAAGGTTGTGGACATCAAAGATGCAGAGGTGGTAACCTCCATGACTTTGCATGATGATGAAGGCCACAAGACCATAAATGAATTAAGGGGCAATGGTGTGCATGAAAGTGAGCAAGTGCTTGAGCAGGTGCTTGAACATGGGTTAGATGGTGTTGCATCAAATAACCTTGCCCACGAAGTTGGCAACCCTCTTGACACCCAAGAGGCCATTGTGGAAACTCCAACAAAGTTAGTTGTAGGTGATCAAACTATTCTTGACACATAAGAAATTAAGACAGGAAACTTAGAGCCTAATTTTATGAGTGACATGTTGGTTGTCATTGAGACACATGAAGCTAATATAGAAGACCATGAGCTAGATGTTATGAGTGACCAGGTTATCCTTGACTCACAAGAGGTGAAAACAACAAACCAAGAACCATATGTTGTTGGGGTCTTTGGCATGTCCAAGTTGGTTTACACTACATTAATTGTTGATAGCCAAAAGAATTAGGGGGGGGGGGGGTAAAAAGTGGATGATCCATTAATGAAAAAAATGTAGAAGGTCACTTGCTCCATGGATATTGGTGGGGGTGATGAATGTGACACCCAAATTGTCAGTTATAAGAGGTGGAAAACAACCCAACCAACCATTCAATCAAGTGCAAGGAAGAGGCTCACAACATTTGTACCATGCACCTAAGAGGCTTACCTAGTTGATAGTGGTGAACCCATTAGGTTTCTAGAATTATCCCATGTAGATGAAGGTGTTATTCAAGAACCAAAGGTTGATTTGGCCAACACAAAGGGCAAAAGACCTAATCGAAAGGCAAGGTCAACATAGGTGACCACAAATGCACATGGTGAGGGAGTTGGAAAGGATTTGAAAGGGAAAACCAACTCACCATTAAGTGGGAATCATATGATAAGAACAAGGCTTGCACATAAACCAATTTGGGATGTTAGGGTGAAAGCACGCTACGCCCCCCAAAAATTGTAGTCATAAACACATAAATTCTACATTTGAGTTTTTTTGGTACATATGGACATCACATCTTGAAATGTTTTTGTTCATTTCAAGTATATTGCATTAATTTTAGACTTAAAACTAATCTATTTAAAAAGGAACTCAACCAAACATTTACAAACTTGAACATATGAAGTATATTTGTGTCAAAATAATACTTGTCACAAAGTATTAAAAAATGCAAATATACTTCAAAACTAAGGTTACGAGTGGAGATTTGTCATGATTTTTTTTGTGGTGAATAATATTGATATACATCAATTAAATCTAAGACCATTTAAAGGTTTTTTTTTTGGTTGGAAATTAATTTAAAATTAATTTTCTTTTCACTATTTAGGCAATAAAACTAGAATAATTTGTTTTATTTAAAGAAAAACCACTACCATATGAAAGAAGATGAGATTTTATAGGTGGGCATGGTTTTATTTTTCCATTTCACTTTCATTTTGTAATATTTCTTGAAGATTGAAATGAAAGTCCCCCATTTTTGGGACCAAATGAATCTAAAGTGTACATTGTAAATATGGTATATATACATATATTTCTAAATATTTACATTTGGGCCATTGGATTGAAAATGATTCATTCAAAATCAAAATTTGTCAGTTGAAAATTCATTACATTTTATTATTTTTAGCCGCCAAATGTCACAATCATGCGCCTCTATTGAGTTTTTTCCACCAAAGCACACTTGGTTTCATTTTGTGCAATGTCGTTAGGCTACACCATTGACAACTAATTCTTTCCTTGTGGCACCGTGAACTTGATGCATTTCAAGAAAATTGTGAAACCTTGGAGAATGATGGTGTGTCATTTAATTTTATTGAGTGACTATGTGCTTTTGAGCGTACTTGAAGGAGGGTTACAATTGCTAAGGAGACCATGTGCACTAGAGTTTTTTGGGGTGATCATGCACATTACAGCTCAAGGCAGAATGTGCAATTGCATGCATCTAAATGTGCCAAAATGGCTATGTGCATTGACCTTCTTTCCCCTTGTTGGCATTTTTTGGCATGTCGTTAATGTCTATGTGATTGTAGAATTTGGTAAATCTAAGTTCAAGTTGGGTGTTATACGAAAACTTCTTTAGATCATCTTTGGATTTGTCTTTTATCATTTGTAATGAATTAAATTATAGTTGCAAGTGTATCAAATAACATTCTAAGCTTTGTGTTAAGCATTTTGACAGATGAGCTGGTGAGCAACATCGCAACAATTATCCCAAAGTAATGACAAGATATCTTGATGCCTATGCCATTTTCATTTAGCCACAAGATGTAACTAAAGGGGAAAGAAGTTCAATGCACATAGCCACACTGACACAAGGCCATAACAAATCAAGTTGTTCTTTGCAGGTAATTTCTTATGATTTGATGATTTCAAGATTTCAAGATTTTGTATTTAATGTCAATCGCATAATATTTGACTCCCAAGTTATGACCTTTGGTGTTGTCGCAATTATGATATCTAACATGAATGTTTAAGTTGTTTTGTGATCTTTTCTTTGACAAACATTTGAGGGTTTGGTTTAGGTGCCATAGAAATAAGATTTAGATGAGATCTCTTTGTGCCAAATTGTCATGACCCTAACCTTGGGCTTGCGATCAAGGCAAATGCATGGAAAGGTGCAAGTTGAAAGTGCAATTCGGGAGTCACATTTGCACTCCTAAGAGTGTGAGGGAATGAACCCACACACTCCCAAGTGGACTCCCACTTTGGGAGTTAGAATCCCTATGGAGTCCCGAATCTTCAAAAAAGTATTTTAGAGGTCAAAATTCATTGGATCAAAAAGTTTCTTATACCACTAAAAAGCTCTTGAAACTTAGATGTCTAAAATGGGCTTGCATGATCCATTTTAGTACTTAAAACATAAGTTATGGCCAAAAGAAAGGTTGGTAGTCAAAGTGCCAATTTGACTCCCGCCCATTAAAAGTCAAGAGTCGCCCTAAAATAAGTGTGTGCAAGTGGTGTGCCACATATCGTTGAAAAGTTCTTGACAAAGGCTACAACTTTGCTTTAGACATCACCTCAATCGAAATTTGCACAAGAAGTTATGGCCCCCCAAATGTTAGGAATCTAAATTTCAAGAGTTTTGTGACTCCCAACTTAGGAGTCTTGAGACAAAATAACATTTAGATGCAACCCCCCTAGTTAATCATAGAAAATACTATAAGGGGGAAGGTGATGGTTTCCCCCAAGTCTGGGCCGTGGTGAATTTTGTGAGTTTGTGTATGCCCATGGTGAATCCGTGCACCAAAAGTGTTCTAATTATGCACTAACTAACTTATTGTTTGTTTTGTGCAAGTTCGTGTGAATAATTGATTTGCTTGTCACTCATCCTAATCCCCATCTTGAAGCTCCAACACGCCCCTCTACCCTCGAAATGTTGTGAGTTAGGGAGCGTACCCCAACTCTTTCTTCTTTCATTGTTTTCATTTTTGGACTCACATTTGAATCTTTCAAGGAATGTGGGAGTGCATCACAAATAAAACATCTAATGTCATTGATCAAATTAGTGTATTGATGGACCAAGTCATTCAAAAAATCAAGACCTTAAATTGGATCATTTAAAGCATCAAATGAATGCACCAGATTACTTAATTTGTTAAATATATGGACCATTGTTTAAATGTTGCATCAATGGACCACTGTACATTATTGTGTAGTCCTATACCACATTATCATTCAAAATAATTTTGACTTACCTAAGTGGAAAATCCTTGCTGAAGGCTAGAATCCTTGGTTGTAAGAACTTTTCCAATCTACTTCGGTGCAAATCAAACAATCAAGTTTGATGTTCATCTAGCTACAACAAATTTTTTATATAACATGTATTACCTTTGTAGCTTGTTTGAAATATATTATGTCGATTATTCTTCCAAAACTAAGAGCTAATAGATCTTGAAAGGAATGTTGGAACTTTTTGTTTAATCAACTCGTCCTATTTTCACAAGTTGAGGTTCAAGATAATTGAAGATTAGTAACTTGAAATTTTGATTGATTACCTTTTTATATGCAATTTTACACTAACAGTAGAAGCTCATGAATATGCAATGGGGGACTTTTATGCAATTCTACCAAATGATATCGTTATAAACAACATCTAGACCTAGATATGTAAACCTATTTCATGAGAGGATCGAATGCTCTTATTTTTTATGTTGTGTTGCACTAACAAAACATGGAAGAACTTGGTTGATGGTAGTGAGGAGTGGGCTCATTGTAGATTCTACCTTCTTGAGCTTCGGTCACAAGAAGAAATACTATTGGAGTAACACAAATTACTGAAAAAGCAAGAGTGTAAACCTAAAAGTTATTGTAATCGAGATGATTGTAATGGAGAAGTTTCATTCAAAACATCGTGAATTTGAATTGAAAGTAAGTGCCCAAGCTATGTGCATAACATCTGTCTTTTGAATTGAGTGTGAATAAGTTTTTTTTTTAATAATGTAACTTAATGAAATGAATGGATTTTGTAAACCATGAACCTTTTTATAGATAGTTCTTTTTTTCTCTTTGTTAATTTATCTTGTAGGTTATTTTCCTTATGAAAATAGAAATGGCCAAATTCTATAGATGTCATTTAATTAGCTCCTAGTATTTTCTTGTATTTTGAAGTAACCCTTCGCCAAATGCATGACAATCTTGGAGGCAACAAGTGTATTCAAAGCCCAACACATCAAGAGGGGAGGCATTCATAAAAGAATGCCATGTAGTTGCACCCCTTTATCTTGCACTACTACAAGCTACGATTTGTGTTATGTGGCATTGTGTGTTTACAAGAATTCCAATGCAATTCCGCTTTAGTGATCAATTTTGCCTCCTTCAAGCTCAATATAAGAACTACATTTGAAGCTCAGTTACATGTACTATACCCAACATTCTATCTTCAAAAGCTTGAGTTATGATACATAGCCTCTGATCCCCACTATATGTACACATTTGCATATATAGCTAAATTAAACGTGTACTTATAAATGTAGCTCAATTATATACCTCATGCACATTAGTCAAGATATGAAATATAATCTCTTTATGTTGTGTAGGGTTTTGTATGTACATACATACACAGATATTAAATAAACATGTATGTAGATCTAACTGTACCTTCTACATAATTTTTAACATATGAAATGTAATGTGTGTATGTATGTAGATATTGAAGTCACATGCATGTAGGTGAAATATAACTTCTGCATATTTGTTAGTATATAGAATAATATTGTTTATACATGGTGTGTAGGTAATGTGTACATACATATGTATCTTAATTATATTTTGTGCAAACATGTAAGCATATGTATTATGATTTATGTAGTTTCATGTGTACATGAAGTAGATCTTACATTACATGCATCTATATAAACTATAATTTACGTCATGTACATATATATATATATAGATATTATATGTACATCTAACTATATTTTGTTTACACAAATGTGTATGATATAAAAGATATTGGCTAATAGTTTTTGTTTTAGATATCAATGCATATGCAAATGCATCTCCATCTGAATATGTATTATTCAAGCATATCTTGAACAATAATGTGCTTGAGTTTTATCACATTAAGGTTACAACCAAATGTATTATATAGATTTTTTTTGCAATTGGTTTGACATTCGACAACGAATATATTGCATTTGATCTTGTTGTTATTGGTAGATTAATGTGTAGGCTATAATGCATGGGGAACACAAGGAAAAAACTTCAATGAACTATAGTTAGTAGGTTTGGGCCATCCATTAAATCAACAATGGCTAATGAATTTCAAGAAAATAAACTACTAGAAGACAGAGAACCAGAGGCCTTACCAAAAGAACCAATTGAAAATTATACTTTACTTGAAGAATAATCAAAACAAAATGTTTTAGCTGAATCTCAAATCCAACAAAATGTGGACCAAATTTGAGAGAAAGCTCAACTTTGTGATCAAAACATTGAGTAAGAATAAGGGCTCAAATGGATGCAACCAAAACTTTGAATTTGAACCAACCCCTACCATTCCTTATATGTATGTTAACACCATCTATAGGAAAGCAAGTTCTATTATTCAATCCATGGCCATAGTATTGGCATCATGCCCTCAAGTTTGTATATGTCAAGTTATTTTGGAACAAGTTTTTGGGCATGAAGTCATTATTTCATCCATACCTGAGTATTACCCCCATCCTCATGAGGCCAAAACACAACGAGATTTTATACTATCTTATTGGCCAAAGTTGGAAAGAGTGAAAGATCCACATTCAAAAGATAAGTTAGCAAGGAAGGATACATTACTTGAAGTTGTTGTAAGTGTTGTTGATGTTGGTAGCTTATGAACATTATCATGAGTATTGGGTACTAGTTGCCACAATTCACCTCGTGCAGTTGAACAATGGCAATTAGTTGAAAACTTTATTTTATCTCCATTTCTTCTCCTTGAAAGAAGGAAAAGACAAGATGGTGTGAGCATAGAAACAAAGAGCCAACCATGTGGTGAATTCACCATCATCTGTCCAATCATACAACCCAGGGCCTATACACCTCAAAGGACCAATGCCACTTTTTGTGGGACTTCTTTATATGAAGGTTGGACATAACTTACTAATGTGACCTTGGGGTTGACATTTTTGTTGTCATTATCGGATATGACACCCTTTCTTTGCCCCAACCTTGAAACCAAGGATCGTTTAAGTTTGATCACGATTTTACAATTGGTTGGGGGGCCAAAAGTGATATGAAGATTATCAAAAAACTAGTTGGTTGTAGCTTCAACTAACTACAACCAAGTTTGACCCAAAAACAATGAATAAACATTGATTTCTATCTAAAGGCGAATCACATGAAAATTAAGATTATACTCTTTGTCACCAATGCAAACCTTGCAATTTACAATTTGACCAATTGGGATATGCCCATTTTGATCTGCAAGGTTCACCACATAGGGTGAAGGGCCAATGATTTTGATGCTTAATTTTTCCATAATGGATAGAGGCATAATGTTCAATCCACTTCCCCCATCCACCAATGCATTGGGGATGATTTTGTCCATAATCCTAACTTCAAGTTCGATAGGACCAACATCAAAAGAAGTAGAAGTTTTAACTGTTGCAGTAGTTTCCACTTTTCTAGGCTTCCTAGTCACTATAGCTCCTTTAAATTTCTTCCATTAGGAAGGAGCCACTTGGATGAGTTGTGCAATGGATATGTTGGCCTTGGTATTGCACAAGTCAGCCCATAGGTCATAAGGTTTAAATGGGTTATGACTTCGTATGACGCACCCCCAAGTTCCTTGATAGACTCAACTGCGAGCCCAAAGGTGAAAACAATGGAAGGATAAGGAGTTGGGGTATGCTACTTGGCTCGTAACACTTTGGGGGTAGAGGGGCATGCTAGAGCTCCAGGATGGGGACTAAGACGAATGACAAGCGGGTCAATTATTCACACGGACCTACACAAACCAAACAACAATTTGGTTAGTGCATAATTGGAACACTTTTGGTGCACGGACAAGCCACGAGCATACACAGACTCATAAGATTCACCACAGTTTGGATTTAGGAGAAACCACCACCTTCACGACATAACTCATAATCACACGAAATTCAAGTTGTTCAAGTTGCTGAAAAACCTTATAAACTTTCATTGGGGCTAAATTTAATGTAAGTGCTTAGGCCCAATAAATAAACAAGTAAATGTTGTGTGTGCCCTCAAATCGAATTCAAGCACATCACTTGACCTTGGCACTATGAGTTGGGAATTGATGAACGTTCCTTGGTGCTGGTTTTGGAGGTTGAACTAGCCACATTTGACAAACCCAAGATTATGTATGAAGGCATTTTTGAAGGTGATGAAGTTGCAATGTTAATGTGGTTAGTAATTCTCGATGTTGGGCATTATTGATGGTTGCAAGGTTTGATGCTTCAAATCGAAGCAAAACACAAGGCAAAGCTTTTTGCTTGCTCTATATGTCACATTCTATAATTTTTACAATTAGAGTAATGAAATTCAATGGTAGTGGTTTAAAAGTGGAATCATGTTTTTTTCTAGAACACCTTTGAAGCTTGTAGCAACTTCCGTAACACCATAGTCAAAGATGTTTAACACCTAAATCTACTTGTGACTCATTGCAACCTAAAACTAACATCATTGCCTACTTTTTAATAAAACTAAGATCATTGCCTTTTCTACTATAAATAACTTTCTACTTGCATGGTTCGAAATGTTTAATTTATTTTTTGGCTCAAACTAATCCACTTAACTAATCTTCACATAATGAATTGAAATTCCACTCAATTTTGATAAAAATAATTAAGGCAACCTTACCATGATCCCAACTAACTAAGTATTCATTCCTTTAATTCAACTTATTTAACACCTATTTGTTGAAAATTACTAACTTATAATTATTCACCAATGAGATAATAGCAAATTAACATATATAACTTAATCACTAATTTTGGGGCTCACAAGTTCATCAAAAAAAAATTGACCAAATATTGGGGATTTTTTTCAATGTGACAAGTGACCCCAATGTGTGTCAATTACGAGGTTATTAAATATGTGTTCATTAATTATGAATATATAGTAGCAATAGAAACTACTCCAAAAACTTTTATTATGACAACGTCGATTTGTGCATTAGGGTTGATACAAAAACCTATGCATCCAAATAGACACCAACGTTACAACCAACACAAAAATAGCATGTCACATTGTTTTTGACAACCATGGCCAAAATTATGGTAGTTAAGATATTATACTATAAAACATTTGACACCTTTTAATTCATTATCATTGATGGGGATTAAAAAAATTAATTAATCTTTTTTTATTAAAGACCAATCATTTTTGTCTTGAGTGGTACACCTTAATAGATTTTCACCCAAAGATGTTTTGCATTTGTTATGGGTTAAAAGTTTGAAAGATAAGTTTGGTTGCACGATACTTTATCCCAATTATGTGTTTTCCTATCATTTTCAAATGGAACTTAGATACAAACCTCTTTGCCTGTTTAGAAAAACAAAAAATCATATTTGATGTGAGAAAAAAAACCAAATGTTCTGCTAAAATGCGCAACTAAACGATGAGCTACTTGTCAAGATGCTTATTTTTCTTTAGTGACACATGAATAATCAAAAGACAAGCACACACCACAAACTTCAGCTCAGGATATTATTCAAATGTATTAATAATATCTATGTTCATGCCACGTCAAGGATCTCGCCTATGCTGAAATATTGGGGGGTGCGACTCAAAGACGCATTTATTTTTTTGTGGAAGTGTACAAACTCCACAGCCGCAGAGAAAAGAAAAAAACCCCAATAATGCAACAAACTCCACCTATCCCTGTGGGCACATATGTAGGATCCACATACTTAGAAATATTTTCGTTTGGCATTACAGCTATAGCCGACGAAGTAAATGAAAGAATAAAACATAATATGGACACTAAAAGGCAAAAAAGGGCTGTTGCAAGATTTCTTCTACTGTGGATTATTTCAAGGGTCAAATCCTCACGGGACAAAGGAATCGATGGCATAATTGCAAACATGATGGATGTAATAGCAAGGTAGAATGAGAGATTATTGGTAATAACAAAAGTTCTAACCCACCCTTTTGTGATCAGTACATGATCAGATGCAATGGGTGGAGACAACTGATCATAACTAATGGGCGGAGACAAATGACTCGAAAAAGAAGCACTTGCAATAAGAGCAGCAACCACAGCAGTTGAAGTTCCCCCTGCATTGATTTTCTTTTTGGCATCCGATGTTTTTTTGGCAACCTTTTCATACCACCAATGTCGGTCTTCGTCAGGTGCATCCATTCCAGGATCTGCAATAAGATGCTGGTCTTCGTCACGTTGCCATATGTTAGCACCAGCTTGCAACAATAGGTTAGCACACGCTTTTTTTCCACCATATTTACGACTTGTCAAATCATTTTTGTTTTCCATGTTTCCTATTTCACATTTTTCCACTCCAGTTTGCTCCAACCCATAAACATTCACATAATTGTAGAAAGTTAAGAAGTGATTTATCTTATCTCCTTGTTCACTATTTGGATGACTTGCATGTACTGCAAAATGTAAAGGTGCAGAACCATCAAAGATCTTCCTGAAGTAATCACCCTTTCCAATTCTTAATGCATGTTGCATTAAGAGTTGCAAACATTGAGGATCTCCTCTTGCAGCAGCTAGATGAATGCAACGACCGACATCCAATGGAGTCCCTTTAGTCTGCATACATGCAAGCATTGAAATTATGTCACCATTCATGTTCCATTTTATTTGGTTGTAAAGCCCCATATTGACATTCTAGATCACCCTTCACATCCTAAGTGGAGTAAACAAAGTAGTTGCACAACTCTATACACTATGACAACTTTGTGTCAATCACAACTTTGTTCCCTCATACACTCAGGCAAAACATTTAAATCATTCACACCCATGTTCAAATCGCCCAAAAAATAAGCTTTAAGTTTGGAGGTGCTCTTTGACAATAAAAGATAAAATGGCCAAATCAATTTTTTTCAATTTCTAATTTGTTATCTTGTGACCCAAATCCACAAATCTACAAATCCAAGACTATGATTCAAACAAATTGAAGATGAGAGGCTACAATCTCAAATAAGAAGTTGAAAGGAATACATTAACTACATACCTTCAACAACTCCCCCACCACATGCAGCTGGCCCATCATCGTTGCCAATTCCAAAGTAGTCCAGCGCCTCTCTGACAACTTGCATTCGGTAGAGTCCGGTTTCGGGATTCCACTTCCGGTAATGACTACGTTGCACTGCATATCTCTCCTAATTTCGTCCTTAGCCAGCAGTAATTTCACAACATCAAGATTATTGTGCAAAATGGCCAAATGAAGGGCAGTGACATTTCCAGTGACTGTCTCATCAACGCTTTTCCACAAAGCATTCACATCTGTCATGCGGTGATTCAGAAGGACATTGATCATTTTATGTCCAGCGCGTTTATTCGCCACAGCCCGGTGCAAGGGAGTCCTCCCTGTGGAATCCTGTGCGTTTACACAATTCTTGACACATTCATCGTCAAGATCTGGTTCTAAAATCTTCAGCGCCGTGTCAACTACAGTAGCCATGCTTTCATCTAACTCTTCATGATGGAATCCATCCTCCTCAATAGCAACATGTAGGAGAGTTCGACCTTGGGGATCCTTGAGTTTGAAAAGTTCTTGTACATGAGCATTGCTTCTTGCCTTCGTTCGTCTGATCACTTCGTATATGAAATCCCATTGGTCGGCCTTTTTGCAAGCCACATGTAGAACGCACATCAACTGTTTTGACTCCTTGACAAAGTTATAATCCACATCAACTTCGAATTGTTGTCTCAACCTTGAACCAATTCCTGCATTCCTCATGGTCCTTTTTATGATAACACATACCTCATGACCACGCTGATTGGTTATCATAGGAGCTTGTGGACCAGGAGGCTCATCAGTTCTCGCTTTATTTATCCTGACTATGATGTCCTTGTTCCCAACAATCCTCGCTAGGTGATAAGCAGCTGCATTGCACAGGCTTTCATCTCTTGCCTCCACAAGCATCTTGGTATTGAGAGGTTCATTGACAGATTTCAAAACCTCCACCACTAGTTCCGAACATGCTTGAATCACAGCGACATGCAAAACAGTACGACCTTTGGAATCTATCTCTCTCCATAGATCAGGTTGTTGACGTAAAAATCCCAAAAGCTTTTTACAATCTCTCGTCTTTAAAGCAGCACACCATTCGGATTCTTGAGAAGCCAGAACAAATACTCCATTGGCAAATGCCTCCCCCATCCTACAAAGGTGACGGATCCAAGTGGGGTATTATTCTAGTAAGTCCATGACAAGAAAAGGGGCTTTCAGAAATGTAGATCAAATAATTTAACCATATTCTGCTCACATTAAATTTTAAACGTACAGATCTCTCGGATATACGTAGTGAATGTAATTATATGGACTCCAGAGGCAAGGATGGCTGACCTTTTCAGTAGACTTGGTAGAGCAATGGTGATTGGAGAGCAAGGCTCACGACTTCTTGAAGAAAATCGACGACAACTTCTCAAATGAAATTCATGACCAAGGAAAAATCTTGCCGCTTGGTCGATTTTCGTATTCCCAGAGTATCACACAACTCCAGAAAAGTGGCACTAAGTTTTAGAGAAAAGCTAGGCTGCGAAACAAACCGCTGTGATATGGATGATGTAACCCAACCTCTTTACGCGGAGGCCTATAGGTGCAGTCGAAGGAATAAAGTAGTACAGGCCGCCCCAAATTTCATTTAATTTTCCATTGAACCTATTATTATTTTATGTTCTGCCCTTGGAAATTAACAATATTTCACAGGCAGACTGCAAAAGATGAGATTTTTTAGAGCCTGCCCGGTGTTCTGGTGTTTCCCCCCGGTTTACTGTCATGCCGCGCCTTTACAGGGGTTTTCCACCGTTTTCCCCAGGGATCTTTCCCAATTTACCGGGCTACTTTATGGCGAACCCAGTTTACGAGGCTTTATCACCGGAAAGAAGGCCGAATCTTTACTTACAGGGCCAGTTTTTCTACACTTCAACAGAATCAAAAAAGGCCCTGAAAGGGTGGGGCCCACACTTATTCCCACTGTGGGGTACCTGCTCTTAAAGTCAGAAAGGCTTTGCACATGCACTGCTTAAAGGGGCAAATGGGGGGACTGGAGCGGCAACCTCACCCTTTGCCCATTGCTGAGCCCCTGGGCGTGGATGTGGAGCCAACAGGCTGCACCCCAGATAAATAAAATATGTTATACACAATGGCCCTGCCATTAATTTAATATCAACTATTTATATTTATGATAATTGGTCATAGGTAGGGAATTTTTTTGAAAAAATCTATTTTAATGTACATCATGTTGTTGTAAAAAAAAGATTCATGATTTTTTCTTTCATTTTTTAACATCACATTCGCTATGAAGATTCCAAAAGGGATCTCACCTTAAATGATGACGGGTTCTAGGAACTTATTTAAACAGTTAAAATTTTGTTACCAAACCAAAACCAATAGGAAACGTCCCAACATGATTTTCAATTTTTTGTAAATCTAATGAAATTTTTCTTCTAAAAAAATAGGCGATTAAATATTCTCTTTTCTTTTCTTTTTTTTACATTTGTGCAAATTTTCAAACCTAAAAAATAAGACTTGTCATGACATGTGTATTTGAATGTTTTCAATCACATTGTGACATTTTGAAAGAATTATATGAATTTTTGAGTATGATGGATGCCATAACCATTTTTCGAGACAAAGTCAGTTGGCCTGCGTGCACATTTGAGGAGGTGGTAGAGTGAATCTTTTTATAACCAAATTAGGATGGATCATCTCACCTAGTTTGTAGGGGGCAAAATTCATTGAAGCTACTATACTCTATAATGATTCTTAACACAATATCCCTGCCTTGCAAGGCAGGGCCAATAAAATACAACAATATGGGTAAAAAAGAAGTTTACGCCAAAAAATTTATCAAGTAGAAAAAATTATCAACTATGTAAGAAACTAATGGAGAGATTCAAAGTGTAAAAACTCATTTTTGTTTTACAAACACTTCGACTACAACTCCAACAATTCTTTTTACACTGGTATGTATGTGAGATTGAAGTTATTTTCATCAACTTTTAAATTTTTTTTCCTTTGATTTTTAATCTTTGTGTATGTAATGTGTACACATTAAGGTTGTTTTGAAGTGATTTTCTGTTTTAACTTTCTTGAAGATGTAAAATATAAATGTATCATTAATATAAAAATACATATTAGGGTTAGGGTTCTCTTTTCTTTTTAATTTTACAATCTTTGTGCATGTACATGCTAGGTGCGTATTTAAATTTAATTTAAATTAAAATAATAATAAACCTTACATGAAAAATGAATGATATTTCAAACTCGAAAAATAATTTCCTTGAATGAATCTTGGCTTCTTAAGACAACTAATTCTCAAAATCTCAACATGATAAAAAGAAGAAAATACCAATAACACAATGTCAATTGTCATTGAATTCATTGGAAACACCAACTATGAAGTTCAAATATGAATAATTAAAACTTGTTGCAAACTCTCCACTCACAAAAATAGAGAGCGCAAAATATTCAAAGCCCAAAAAATCAAAGAGCTCAAAATACTAAAACTCAAAAGACAAACTAAACCCTAAATTTGAATATATTGTTTTAAAAAAAAATTAACTCTAATATGATTATAAAAAAAAGGGTTCTCGTATTTATCCTTCCTAACTAAGAAGTTTTTTAAAAACTTAGTATTTAGCCCTGCCTGCCTAAACTTGCAGGGAATAAAACTGTCAAGTTTAGGGACTACAATTGTCAACGTATCCTAAAAAAAGGATGTGTTGCTTAGGGGGCTTAGATGTGCATGTGCCAAGGCCATGAGGTCAGGCCACCCAGGGTTGACTTCTTTGCCCCGTCTTCTTTGCCCCGTGACCTGGAGATTGGATTCCACCACGGACTTCACGTCAAAACAACATTGCTCCTTCACCGGAGAGTCATGCAAAGGTGCAGAAAAGGTGTCCTATAAGTCAAAATTCAGACTTCTTTACGGTATCAAGCCTAGTAAAATGCCCCGTAATGGGGAAGCCTAGTAAAATGTCCCAAAATGGGGGGAAAGCCCTGGGGAACCGGGGTGCATGACCAGTAAGCCGAAGGTAATACCAGAAAGCCGGGAGGTAGTCACCATTTTTTCGCCATCATTACGGGCAGGAAAACTGCTCGAAGCCCAAAACCCTCCGCACAAATCGCGCACAACCATACGGAATACCTCGCCATGCCATGTAGCCCCCTACCCTGGAGCTAAAATCCTAGGCTGTCAAAAATGAGTCTGGGGTACCTGAAGAAAATTTATGGCCTAAATTCCTGCCCTAAAAAAAACCTGCCCTTCCACTAAAATTTTTGTCTGCAGATTATGGGCAGCAACTGTTTTTGGCAAGCCCTAGCAGTACCATCTCCGCCTCCAATATTCTGTTTGCAAAACGAATGTTGAAGCCTCACAACTTCTCTTCAAAGCAATCAGGGATCCGGTTTTGCTGCTTTCAAGTTTAACATTGCAGGATTGTAACCTCTCTCCGCACACAATCAAGCATTGGCCAAAGCTGTTTTCTTCTCCAATAGTTGGGTGTGGTGCGCCACTGCCGCTATTTGTTTAACCCTAGTTGTGTTTTTTTCTTTTCTTTGGTGCAATCTTTTGTTCTCTTAGAGTATGGACATCTTTCATTTGGAGCACTTGCATTCTTGTTAGTGACCTCTAATGTAGGGAACTTTGTGGTGCAGGTAATGGCAAGCAATTTGATTGTAATCATGGTGAGAATTGTATATGTCTATGTAATGACAAACAATTCTCTGAATTTATTATTTTCATTGGCCATCTGAATGCTCCATGGTCTTTTGTATGTGTTCCTATGTTCAAACTGAAATTTGCTATTCTTTACATCATAGGCACAAATGGCAGAGATGAATGTACTCTACCCACAGCGGACTTGGTTGAATATGTCCACACCATGCCCATAATCTGCAGACAGAAAACTTTTCGTGGAAGGGCAGGTCTTTTTAGGGCGGGACTATAAATTTTCTTCAGGTAGCCCAGACTCTAGGCTACCTAGACATTTCGGCAGAGGCCTAGGTGACCTACTCAGCGATCAGCGCCGGATGAACGCAACGACGCGTCGGACAGAGCTCGTGAGGGGGTGTTCAGGGTTCAAAACTTTAACCGCGTCAATTTGCAGACGACACCGAATGGGCCACTCTGGTGCCAAAGCTTGTCAACCACGCGAATTGCATTGCAAATTCAACATCAAATCTCTTCTTTGCCTTCTTGGGCTGGGCTGGGTTCTTTATTCTTCAAAACAGTGGGGGCTTACATCCAAGAGCCACTATGCCTGACCCAGTAAGTTGTGTGGGCTTTTGTCAATTTTTGTGCTTCGACACCAGATCATTTCTAATGTTTTATTTAGTACTGATGTTCCATCACAAGTTATTGTATCAACAATCTGTTCACGTGGTGGTCGGAATATATTGCAGGTATCCTTTGAGGTTTGCAAAGTATGGCCAACCGAGGGAGTGAAGCTGACAGAGATGCTCCTGACTATAATCTTTGTCCCTGGCTTGCAAATGCCCTACCAGATGGATGGTTGGAAGACCACATGGACAACATACGGGAGTGGAGTGTTTTGGCCCCAACGATGGTTACCAGAGGACCTCGGGGAGAAGAAAGTGAGAGTACTATCTGTGTCATATAACTCATCGGCCAGTCAGTGGGGCAAAGGAGATGATGTGCAAAAATTGGAAGAGTTCGGCTCCAGTCTCCGTGATGAGCTCATCCATAAGTAACATAGCCCTCACCACTACCTCCTCTCACATATATTCAATCACATGATGGTTAACAGTTTGATCAAATACTGTTCTTTCCTCAAAGAGAGAATATTGGAGACTGGGACAAAGGATTGTCAATTGAAACTACATACATGTAACGTGGTCAACACAAATGGTGTTTGCAATTTAAGCATGTATTCTGATTTTGTATATTCATGCTGCATGATAAATTAAATAGACAAGCACATGTCAGTTTAATGTTTTGAAATCAATGTTCATGTGAATGCGATTAAGATTCACATGCAACATATTAGATGCATTAACGAACTACTCATATAAGAATCAAACACGGTTCTCAATACGATGGAGCTGAATTGTCATGCAGGTCCATAGATGTCCATACAAGAATAGTAAGTAGCAGCACATAGTTCTTTTACAAGCTCCAGTGCAAAATATCTGTGTTTTGAAGTTTCGAAATCACTACAGGATAGCATCTAACAAGGACTATTTAAATAATTGTATACACCAGTATGATAAGTGGGAGCTGAAAAATAGTTAGAAAGCTGTGTTTGTTTGGCACAGCTTTGGATCTATAGTCATATAGAGTTTGATTGTTGAGGGTTCCATGCATGCCAATACTAGTGATAAATGCCAGATGTTTCTTCAGTGCATCGAGGAAATAATATTCTATGCTACTCCCCATTCTGGTAGACTGAACTGATTAGCTTCGTTTGTTTGCTTTTCCAAAATATGCAGGCATTATAACTGGCTTCACAAAAGTAATAAGATTGTACTCATCGGGCACAGTTTTGGGGGTATAGTCATTAAAAGTTTGACTGCGGAGGCTTTCAAGCATGCAAGGTCTTCTTGCAAAAAGTGCATGGCATTTCTTACGTATACTACGGGGATGATATTTTATGCTGTGCCCCATTCCGGTAGACAGATTGCACAATATGTGGAAAACTACAACAAAGCATTTCCCCATCGACTGGTTGGCATCTTAAAGAAACTGAAGGAATTTGAAACAGAGATGGAGACACTGTCAAAAGAGTTTGTAGGTTCATTGCAGATAGCATTAAAAAACAAGGATCATCCACATGTGATCCAAATCTACTCTTTTGCAGAGCAACTGCCATACAACAAGGTCAGTGTGCTACACCTACTTCAAATTTGTCTAATAAAGATTATATTCACCAACTTTTCAAGTGCCGTGTGGGAATGATAATTTTTGGATGGGATTTGTAATTGAAGGTCCTGGTGGTGCCATGGACTTCAGTTTCCGAATTGACAGGCCACATTATGACTCTTGAGGCCAATCATGTGGATATCTGCAAGCCATCCTCAAAAGCGGATCCAGGTTACCAAAAGCTCTTGGAGATTCTGGAACTGTCCCTGGTACCAGACTGCATGAGCCAAAGACAATCTATAATCATTTATATTGCCAAGATATGTAGGATGTTACATTTGCAGGTGCGATTCAGCAGTTTCACTCAGGATAATACCATTTCATAAAAATCAACAGTAGCATGCAGTGTCAAGGTTTGCTCATTATGGGGACGGCTTTGGATGGATTGCACTAGTATAATTCTTTAAAAAATCGTGAGCCACAATAAATGTCAGCACTATTAAAGTTTCAAGACCTCATGCATTATGCCTCATGTAGAATCACAGTGCCTCTGTCTTATAGCTGCATGAAGTTAGATCATATACATTAAGAACCTTCTTCCATTGTCTATACATGTCTCAGATATAAAGAACTCTCAATGTTTGGAATACAAAGTAATTGTAACATTCTGAATACAAATTGTGAGATATACTGATGAAAAGATCGTGACTTGTGCCCACAAACAGCAACAAGTATTGGTAGTTAGTCCCAAGATCTCTGCTTAAGAAGAAAATGTCCAGACCTATTTTAATAGCTTCTTGAAGACTTAGTACCTCTAGAAAAGGGTCAGTTGAATTACACTTTGAAAGAATGCCTAAGTCTGCTGAAATCACACAACACTAGTGAGGATGCATAAAACTTCAGACAGTGTAACAAGAACAACTCAAAATTGTGTGGACTTTAAAATAGACTCAAGTCTGTTTGCAATATGTCTACGATCAAGATATGTTGACCTGAATTTTAATCATACTTTCAATTCTAACAGGTTACCAAAACCCTTTTAGGATTGAAGACACACAATGAGACTATTGATGTTCAGAAGCAAAACCTATCTTTTCCATATGAAAAGAAACAAAGACTGGAAAAGTGAGAACTCTAACCAAACACTGAGATTTAGAGGGTTTGGGATTGTAGATCATTCCATCTACGAGAGGATTCATGATTTTGAGAAGCTGCAAGCTCACATGCCAAACTCATCAAGAAGAAATTTGTTTAAAATGAGAAGCAAATGAACTAAATTCTTGGTCCTATATTTTGCAACAAAGGATTCTTACCTTGACACAAAATTACATAAGCTACAGAGAAGGAACATGTTTAAGAAATATGGAATCAGGAAGGGGGAGATCCCTCTCCACAAAGCTTCCCTAGGAAGAGAGGGAAGAGTAAGACCAAGAGGTACTCTAGTGACACATTAAACCCCACACTTTCTGGAAAATGCAATTAACTAAATTTCCCCACATAACTTTCCAACAGCAGTGGGAGACAATTTTTGACTCCAACACAACCCTTCACTAATAAATTTATGATCCCGCAGCTTGCTTTTCACACAGAAAAAATAATGAGGAAAGAGGAAAACAGAAGGAAGGAAAAACAAAAAACAACCAAACAGGGAAGGTGAAGAAAAGAGAGAAACAACATGCAGAAGCTAAGAAAAATGGTCTTTTGAAAACATAGGGCTCTGAACAGCTCTCCACACAGGATTCAAAAGTGCTTGAAATAATAACTTTGAAGATTTCAGACCTGGAAAAGACAAACAGGAATATTCCTTGTTAAGGCAACCTCTTGTTTGCTTAACAAACAAGACCTTAAAAGTTGGTGGTTTAGTTTTGGAGCTTCTTTCAGTTCCTTGACCTACCTTCTAAGGTATAGCCTCTAGGAAAGAAAGAATGAAGGATACTCATCCACTTTTGTTCTACCAGATTGGCAGCAAAATTAAAAATTCCACTATCAGTTTTCTCAGTAGAATTAATAAATTCTCCAACAGCATTTGAAAGGCCCTAAAAGACTAAAAAATCACCTTCAGGTTAGGCTGCATAAATAGTTTTGAACTCAAAACAGAGTCAGCAAGCTTTGACAACATACTGGCTTCTCTTACTTATTCTTTGAATGTTTCAGAGGCTGGCTTACCACATAAAGACAATGAATTCATCATAAAAAAAAAAGGAAACACAAAGAAGAGAAGGAAAAAACCAGTGAAGCATGTACATAGAAATTGAAAACTTTCCATTTACCATCTTACAGAGACTGGTAAACATCTTACCTAAGGCAGGTAGCACCATTAGTTACTAAACCCACCACTGATGCAAACCCTATTAGTGTTTTTATGACAACTTCATGAAGGCATAATGTCCCTTTTATTGATTACACTCAGAAGAATGTCAATCATCATCTTTAACCTCAGTAGTCCACCAAAAGCTTACCAAAACTAAGAGACTGCACATAATGCCACCACTTTGGTGGTATGTACATCTGCCCTACCACCAATAAACAAAGTAAAATTGAAATCCTGTGCCCCCAGGTCATCAGTCATTATCCTGATTGTTCAGATCCACCTCTAAAATATCAAATGATTGCTGAGAAAACTCTACCATACACATAAGGTAACAAAACCAATGCCATGTCAGTTCCAGAAGACCAAAACAAACACACCAAGAATGGTTTCTGTAATAACCTTGTGAGTGGCACAAAGTACCATACCATCACATTCATCATGAATGGTCCTCATTGATTTCATTATCCCTGACAATGGGCATAGATAAGCATATGATAATCTGCTGAAAAAATATGACAAACAATTATACAAAAAACTGCATCATTAGTTTCTGTGACATTTCCAGGAGCAATGGGAAGACTTGGTCACAATGTTGACCATCGTAAGACTTCAAACTGCTTTCAATGGCCAGGTGACTAGGCCCTGTGCCTACTCCAACAGAGAAAAAAAGGGATAGAAGAGGCCAATGAGCATATCAAGGGTATAAGGCTGCAAGAGACTATTTATAATAGACTCTTCAATATACAGCAAGTCAGTAGGAAATGAAATCTACTTTCACTGAGTCAGATGTCGATCTGAGGACTCCAGTCATGTTCATGTAGCTAACAAAAACTCACACACATTCCATGGTATCACAAGGTACAAGGACACCACAAGACATCACCTATGGCACAGTAATATGCTAAATTCAGACCTAATATAAAGCATCCAAATCAAAGAGTTACTATGCTTTCTGGATGGAAAAGCTAATAGCATAAATGGTCTGAACCTGACTGGAGTTACACAAATAACTCTCATGAGAATTGAGAAATCTTCATACTCACAATTAAGAAATATCTTTCATAAGAATAGAGAAATCTCCGTTCTCACGATGAAGAAGAAGCAGCAAGGCTAACACTTCCTCAGGAAACCACAGAAAGAACCAAACAAGGGGAGACAAAAAAAAAAAAAAAAAAA
>Ga0116227_10001722_pt1 | contig 49378 bp, 45 predicted proteins | sample S1TSphgellanicum_FD_89693 | JGI IMG/M metagenome (GOLD analysis project Ga0116227, IMG submission 89693) | Host-associated microbial communities from peat moss isolated from Minnesota, USA - S1T2_Fb - Sphagnum magellanicum MG | ecosystem: Host-associated > Plants > Peat moss > Unclassified...
CACAATCTGGTGCGTGCTGCGCTCTATGGCCCACCACAGCCAGATAGGACTTTTTTGGAACCCACATAGCTCCACATCTCGTCTATCTCTACGGTCTGCTGCGCTGCGGGATCGGGTGTCTTGAGCGCCTGGCACTGCACTTCCTTGCGCACCCAGCTCAGCAATTCCATCCTCTGAGCATCGCTCAAGTTGAGCAACGCTCTTCAGCACCTTTTGAGCAATCCCGATTTTTTGGCACAAGCCCTTTCTGGCTGTACGCAAGCAGCTCTCTTTTCTATAGTTGCAACGGTTTCTAAACGTAAGAAACCCTCAAGGCTAGTGAGCCGTGCGCGTCTTGGGTATCCCTGAAATTAGGTAATTTGCAGGGGCAGGGGCAGGGGCAGGGCGGGGGCCGAATTACCCAATTCCACCTGTGCCCCGCAGTCCACGCTGCCGGCCCTCGTGCTGGAGGTGGAAGAGGCGCTTGTTTTTGATGGCTGCCAGCGCTTGTCCATCAAGCGCCGGGGGCTGGTTTGTCTTGCATTCTGCGCAGCCCCGGCAGGGCCCCCAGCGCGGTCAGTGCGGCCAGGGCGGATAGCAGCGCCAGCCCCCATTGCGACAGCGTGGGGATGGCGGCAGGTGCGGCAGCGGCTTGCACGGCGAAGGTGCGCGCCACATCCGCCGCCGCCGCAAAGGCGCCGCCGCCCGGCTGGCTGGCGGTCAGGGTGCAGGAGCCTGCGCCGCTGAAGCTCACCACGCTGCCCGCAATGCTGCAGTTACCCGTGGCGGCGTAGGCCACGGGCAGGCCCGAAGTGGCCGTGGCCACCGGCTGGCCCGGCGCGCCCAGGGTGAGCGTGGTGCCCAAGTGCTGCGGGGGAATGGGGTCGGGCGTGAAGGTGATGCTCTGCGGGCCCTGGGGTGTGACGGCATTGGTGATGGCGGGATCCGAGATCTGCGCAGCGGAAGCGTTATGCGCCACCACGCGGAAGGTGTAGCTCGTGCCGTTGGTCAGGCCGCTCACGGTGCAGCTGGACCCCGTGCCGGTGCTCAGGGTACAGGACTTGGTGGGATCCTCCACGGCGGTGGCGGTGTAGCTGCTTATGGGGATCCAGTAGGGATCTATCCACACTTCATCCCAGCCCACCAGCGCCGTGGTATCGCCCGCCGTGGCCGTGGCGTTGCCGGGCTGCGGCGGCTTGCCCGCCAGCACCGTGATGGAGTGAGAATGCGCCCCTGAGCAGGCGCTGTTGTCCGAGGCCGTGACCGTGAAGTTGAACGTGCCGGTGGCCGTGGGGGTGCCCGAAATCACGCCTGCCGACGACATCGTCACGCCGGGCGGCAGGGCCCCCGCCGTGATGGCGAAGTTGGCCGAGCCCAATGCCCCCGTCTGCCCCATCGAGTAGGCATAGGCCTCCCCGGCCGCCCCGCTGGCCGGCGTGCCGGTGACTGTGATCGGGGGGCAGATGTAGGGCGTGTACACCACGTCGTCGATGCCGATGTAGTCGCTGTTGCTACCTGAGGGACCGCCGTTGGTCACGAAGTAGCGGAACGCGAAGCGGCCCGAGGTGGGGGCGGAGAGCCCGGAGAGGGTGATGGTGTATTGCGTCCAGGTGGTGGGATAGACGTTCGGATCAAGGTAGTGGTTGATCTCCAGCAGCAGCGCCTTGAAGTCCCCCTCGTTCGGGGGGCCTACGTTGGTGCTGGCGCCATTCGTGCTCATGCGCACTTCCAGCCTGTCGGGGCGGGTGTCGGAGCTGCGCGTGTAGAACGTCAGCACGTCGCCGTTTCTCAGCGTCCGGACGGGTGTGAGCAGCCAGTTGCTGATGGTGCCGGTGAAGACGGTGTTGTTGAGGTCGGCGGCAATGTAGGCGGTGGCCGCGCCGCTATAGGCACTGAACATGCTTGAATCGCCCTGGCTCCAGCCGGTGGTGCCGGGAGGGGAGCTTTGGTTGCTCATCGCCCAGCCAGCGCCGGGCAGCGTGGCGATGTCGCCGAAGGTCTCCGTGTAGGGCTGCGCATGGACCGGGCCGTGCAGCCCGGCGGCCATGGCCAGCAGCAGGGCCGCTGCGCGCAGGGCTCTGGTGAGGGATGGCATGGTTGATTGCTCCTTTTTTAATAGCTTACTGCGCCTTTTTGGCGGGCGCTGGCGGCCGATTTTGCTGCAAGCCTGTGCCACCCCGCCAGCCCCAGCAAGGCCGACAGCAGCAGCGCACCCCATTCGCCCAGGGTGGGGATAGCCTGAGCGCCGGCGGGCGCGGCGGCCAGCCGCAGCGGGGCGGCGGGGTCGCGGATCTCGCCGGGGGCGGCGGTCTCCAGGTCGCCCACGCCGTCGTCCTGCACCGTGTAGCTGAACGTGTCGCCCGCGATGCTGCCGTGGGGGAACCACGCATGCGGGGCGCCGGCGCTGGCGGGGCCGAACTTGTAGGGCGTCAGGCCCGCCAGCGCGCCCGGGGGGTAGGTGATGCTCACGTGCAACGTGGCCCCGGCGCAGCCCGTGGCCGTGAAGCCCAGGGCCCCCAGCGGCGCGGCGGCCTGGGCGGGCGCGCCGGGTGCGCCGGCCAGGGCGGCGGCGGTGATGGCGGGCAGGGCGGCCAGCGTGCAGCCGGGCGGGGTGTCGGTGATGGCGACGGTGGCCGCGCCCGCCACGCCCACGCTGGACAGTGGCACGGCATACGGCGCCAGCGCGGCGGGCGTGGCCGTTGCGCTGGCCGCCGCGCCGCTGCCCGCGCTGCTGGTGGCCCGCACCGCGAAGGTGTAGGGCGTGCCATTGGCCAGCCCGGTGATGAGGCAACTGGTGGCCAGCGCCGCGCGCTGCGGGCACACGCTGGCGCCCACGGGCGCGCCGGTAATGGTGTAGCCGGTGACGGGCGTGCCGTTGGCGGTGGCGGGGTTCCAGGTCAGCAGCACCGCGCCGTCGCCCGCGCTGGCGCCCAGGCTGGCGGGCGCGTTGGGCGGCAGCACCATGCTGGGTGTGAAGGGGGCGCTGGGCGCCGATGCCGCGCTCACGTCGTCGCCGCCGTTGGCCGTGTTGCGCGCCAGCACCTTGAAGCGGTAGGCGGTGCCGTTGGTCAGGCCGGCGATGGTGCACTGCGTCTGGCCCGCTGGCGCGTCGCAGCGCAGGCTGGGGTCGCCATCTACCGCCGCCGTAAAGCCGGTGGCGGCGGGGGTGCCCGCGTGGCTCCAGTGCACCGTAGCCTCGCCGTTGCCGGGCGTGGCGGTCACGCCCGTGGGCGCGGCGGGCGGGTTGAGGGTGAGCATGCGCACGCGGTGGTCGCCGGTGGTGGACACGAAGAGCCGGCGCGCGTCGGGGCTGGCGGCCACGTGGTAGGGCGACCGCAGTTGCGCCGCCGTGGCCGGGCCGCCGTCGCCGCTGTCGTCCGCCGTAGCTTGGCCGGCAAAAGGGGTCAGGCTGCCATCGGCCTCGCGGCGCTGGACGCTGGGATCGACGGTGGGATCTTTCGTGAAGAGCAAGCCGTCGCTGGCATCGAAGGCCACGTCGAGGGGAGACGGGACCGGCCCTGGCTGTCGAGTGCGATGCCATAGGGGTTCATGTCGGACGCGGTGGTGGTCAACGTGCCGCTGCCCAGATCCAGGAGCACCACGGGAATAGGTCTCTAGCCCAGGTTGCACCTGGGCTTTGTGCTATTGATTTTGAATTCCAACGGGCAGTGCCAGAATGGCGAGCCTGCCCTGCCTTCCCACCACCATGCTGTCCTTGCCCCTGCTCTGGTCCGATGCCATTTCCTGGACCAGCGGCCATCTGGTCGTCCCCGCCCTGGCGCTGCTGCACATCGGCGAGGCAGCCGGCGACCCGCGCGAGATCGCCGAGGCGCTGCTGATTGCCGCGCTGCAGCTCTTCATCATTGCCGGCATCTTCCGGCCGCTGGAGAGCCTGTTGCCGGCCGAGCGCTGGGAGGACCGGCGCCTGACCACGGTGGACCGCCACTACACGCTGCTGATGCTGCTGGGCCTGTTCCCGCTGTTCAGCTTCCTGGTGCTGATGCCCTTCGCACATCTGCTGGGCGGCGGCCCCGCCACGGCCGAACCGAGCGGGCTCAAGCACTGGTTCCCGTGGTTCGAGCAGCACCCGGTGGCCATGTTCCTCGTCTACTACGTGGTCTATGACTGCTTCTACTACTGGATGCACCGCGCCCAGCACGCCATTCCCTGGTGGTGGGCGCTGCACAGCATGCACCACAGCCAGCGCCAGATGAGCTGCTGGAGCAACGACCGTGGCAGCTACCTGGACGGCATGCTGCAGTCCTTCCTGCTGGCCACGGTGGGGCTGGCGCTGGGCGTGGAGCCTTCTGAATTTGCGTTGCTGGGACTGGTGAGCGAACTGGTGCAGAACTTCTCGCACGCCAACGTGCGCCTGCGACTGGGCCGCGTCGGCTGGGTGGGCGAGCGCCTGCTGGTGGGGCCGCGCTTCCACCGCCTGCACCACATGCTGCGCGACCCCGATCGGCCCACCCTGCACAACTGCAATTTCGGCCAGGTGCTGTCGGTGTGGGACCGCCTGTTCGGCACCGCGCTCTACGGCGCGCCGCTGCGCCCCACGGGTGTGAGCGACCCGGTGGTCGATGCCGACAACGAGCGTGGCCTGGTGGCCATGCAGTGGCACACGCTCAAGCGCTTCTGGGGCGCCGTCCGCCGGCCGGCGGGCTGGCGGCTGGGCGACGTGTCCTTCGGGCCGGGCTATGCGCCGGTCCATGACGAGGCAGCGGGCGCCGCGACGCCGGCGGCCCGCAGCGGATCTGCGGCGGGCTGAACTCAGCCGATCTCGGCCTCGGCCTGCAGGGCCGTGCGCGGCAGCCAGACGCTGAAGGTCGAGCCCGCCCCCAGCGTGCTCGATACGCCGATGGTGCCGCCATGCGACTCCACGATCTGGCGGCTGATGTAGAGACCCAGCCCCAGTCCTGCCGTGGTGCGGCTGTCCACCGCGCGCTCGAACTGGTTGAAGATGCGCTGCTGGTCTTCTGCGGCAATGCCGCGGCCGTGGTCGCGCACGTCGATGCGGGCGCCGCCGTTCCATTCGGCCACCAGCACTTCCACCGGCTTTCCGGGCCCGTAGCGCAGCGCGTTGGTCAGCAGGTTGGTGACCACCTGCTCGATGCGGAACTCGTCCAGCTCGGCCTCCAGCGTGTCGGGCGCCTGCAGGCTCAGCGCGCATTCCGCGGCCGCGGCCTGGTAGCCCAGGCTCTCCACCAGCCGGCTCACCATGCGCGCCAGGTCGAAGCGCTTGGGCAGGATGGAGAGGGTGCCGCGCTGCAGCCGGGTGACGTCGAGCATGTCGTCGATCAGCCGGATCATGGACTGGATGTGGCGCTCGTCGCGCTCCAGCATCTTGGGCAGGCGCTCGGCGGCGAAGGCCGCATGGTTGCCGCGCGCCAGGTGCATCTTGCGCACCTGCGTCTCCAGGAACAGCGTGTTGAGCGGCGTGCGCATCTCGTGCGAGACCATGGACATGAAGTCGTCGCGCATGCGGACCGCGCGCTGCAGGTCGGCCTGCGTGGCCTGCAGCTCCTGCACGAGCAGTTCCTGCTGGCGGCGCGCGGCCTCCAGCGCTTCCAGCTGCTCCCGGATGGCGCAGCGCTGGCGGTACAGGTCGACGAAGACGCAGACCTTGCTGCGCACGGCGTGCGGGTCCAGCGGCTTGTGGAGGAAATCCACCGCGCCGCTCTCGTAGCCGTGGAAGGCGTAGTTCAGCTCGTGGCCCGCGGCGCTGACGAAGACGATGGGGATGTGGCGCGTGCGCTCGGTGCCGCGCATCAGCTCGGCCAGCTCGAAGCCGTTCATGCCGGGCATCTGCACGTCCAGGATGGCCAGCGCGAACTCGTGCCGCAGCAGCAGCGACAGTGCCTCGTCGGCCGAGCTCGCCTGCTGGATGATGCGGTCGTCCTGACGGATCAGGGCATCGAGCGCGAGCAGGTTCTCGGGCAGGTCGTCGACGATGAGGATGCGGGTGAGGGCGTCGTTCAGCATATGGATGTCTCGTCCAGCTCGATGAGCAGTCTGTGCAGTCCGGGCAGGTCCAGCACCCGGTCGGGCTGCCACAGGGCCAGCGCGGCCGCGGGCATGGTGGCGACCTTTGCGCTGGCCGGGTCCTGCACGGCCGTGAAGCCGCCCAGCGCACCGGCCTTGGCCAGGCCGGCGGCGCCATCGGCGCTGGCGCCGGTGAGCAGCATCGCCGCGAGCCGTTCGCGGTAGGCATGGGCGGCAGAGTCCAGCAGCACGTCGATGGAGGGCCGCGAGAACAGCACCGGGCCTTCGCAGCTCAGCGAGAGGCTCTGGTCCGCCTCCACCAGCAGGTGGTAGCCCGGCGGGGCGAAATAAAGGTGGCCCGGCAGGATCGGCTCACCCGCGGTTGCCTCGTGCACGGTCAGCGCCAGCCGCTGGCCGAACAGCTCGGCCAGGTGGCTGGTGCGTTCGTCCGGCAGGTGCAGCACCACCACGATGGGCAGCCGGAAGCGCGGCGGCAGGTCTCCCAGGATGCGCAGCAGTGCCTCCACGCCGCCGGCGGAGGCGCCGATCGCCGCAAGCGCGATGCCGTGGGGCGCACGCATGCAGGGCCTCGGCGTGGACGTTGCTGCCGTCATGGGGTCAGCGCTTGCGGAAGATGCGCTCGGGCCGCACCAGGGCTTCGAAATCCTTCGCATGCGAGGAGAAATCGAGGGTCTCCTTGCTGCCCAGGCCGAGGAAGCCGCGCCGGCACAGCGACTCGTGGAACAGGCCGAAGGCGCGGTCCTGCAGCTTCTTGTTGAAGTATATGAGCACGTTGCGGCAGGAGATCAGGTGCGTTTCGGAGAACACGCTGTCCGTGGCCAGGCTGTGGTCGGCGAAGATGATGTTCTCGCAGAGCGAACGGTCGAACAGTGCCCCGCCGTAGGCGGCGGTGTAGTAGTCCGACAGCGAACGGGTACCTCCGGCCGCCTGGTAGCTGGCGGAATAGTCCGCCAGCTGCGCCGTGGCGAAGATGCCGGCGCGGGCCCGTTCGAGCGACTGCGGGTTGATGTCGGTGGCGTAGAGGATGGTGCGCTCCAGCAGCCCCTCCTCGCGCAGCAGGATGGCCAGCGAATAGACCTCCTCGCCCGTGCTGCAGCCCGCCACCCAGACCTTGATCGACGGATAGGTGCGCAGTACCGGCACCACGTGCTGCCGCAGCGCCAGGAAGTAGCTGGGGTCGCGGAACATCTCGCTCACCGGGATGGTGAGGATCTGCAGCAGGCGGCTGAAGGTGTGGGGGTCGTGCAGCACGCGCTCCTGCAGGGCGGACACCGTGGCGCAGTCCAGCTGCGTCAGGGCATGCAGCACGCGCCGGCGCAGCGAGGCCAGCGAGTAGTCGCGGAAGTCATGGCTGTACTTCAGGTAGATCGCCTCCACCAGAAGGCGCAGCTCGATCTCCAGGTTGCCGCCGTGCGGGGTCTCGGAATCCATCAGGCAGCCGTACGCTCCATCTGGGGCATCCATACCCGCATCAGCGAGAACAGCCGGTCCAGGTCGATCGGCTTGGCCAGGTAGTCGTTGGCGCCGGCCTGCAGGCACTGCTCCTGGTCGTCCTTCATGGCCTTGGCGGTGATGGCGATGATCGGCAGCCGTTGCCACTGTGGCTGCTTGCGGATCTGGCGCGTGGCCTCCAGGCCGTCCATCTCCGGCATCATGATGTCCATCAGCACCAGGTCGATGTCCTGCACGTCCGCCAGCCGCTCGAGTGCCTCCAGGCCGTTGCGGCCCACCTCCACCACAGCCCCTTTCTGCTCCAGGGCGCTCGTCAGCGCGAAGATGTTGCGCACGTCGTCGTCGACCAGCAGGATCTTGCGTCCCTCGAACACCTTGTCGCGGCTGCGCGCGGTGCGCAGCATGCTCTGGCGCTCGGTGGACAGCTCGGACTCCATCTTGTGCAGGAACAGCGTGACCTCGTCCAGCAGCCGCTCGGGCGAACGCGCGCCCTTGATGATGATGGAGTGCGAGTAGCGCAGCAGGTCGGCTTCTTCCTGTCGCGTGAGGTTGCGGCCGGTATAGACGATCACCGGCGGGAATGCGCAGATGTCCTCGGTCGACATGCGCTTGAGCAGCTCGTTGCCGGTCATGTCGGGCAGCTTCAGGTCGATGATCATGCAGTCGTAGACCGCGCCGCGCAGCAGCTCCAGGGCCTGCTCGCCGAACTCCACCGCGGTGATCTCCACGTCGGTGTCGCCGATCAGGTGGATGATGCTCTCGCGCTGCAGCGCGTCGTCTTCCACCACCAATACGTGCTTGACCTTCTGCGCCAGCTTCTCCTCGATGCGGGAGAAGACCTCCTTCAGCTGCTCGCGCGTGGTCGGCTTGACCACGTAGCCGATGGCGCCCAGGTGCAGGGCCGGCTCGGCGCGCTCCTCGGCCGAGATCACGTGCACCGGGATGTGGCGCGTCTGCGGGCTTTCCTTCAGCCGCTGCAGCAGCGCCAGGCCGGGGCGGTCGGGCAGTCCCATGTCCAGCAGGATGGCGTCGGGCGCATGCTGCTGCGCCAGCTGCAGGCCGTCGTCCGCGCCATGCGCCACCAGGCAGCGGTAGCCGAGCTCATGCGCCAGGTTGTAGAGGATCTGGGCGAACTTGGCCTCGTCCTCCACCACCAGGACCAGGCGTCCGCGCGGCTCGCCGGTATCGCGATCGTCCTGGAAGGTGGGGGCCGGCACGACGGCGCGCGGCGCCGGTGTCGCCGCGGGTGCGGGCTGCCGCGCCAGGGGCGGCGGCACGACCGGCGGCGTGGGGGCCGACGGCACGGCCTGCAGGGCCTCGTAGTGCAGCGGCAGCACCAGCGTGAAGGTGCTGCCCTTGCCGGGGGTGCTCGTGACCGACAGCGACCCGCCCAGCAGATGCGCGAGGTCGCGCGAGATGGTCAGGCCCAGCCCGGTGCCGCCATAGCGGCGGCTGATGGTGCCGTCGGCCTGGTGGAAGGCTTCGAAGATGTGGGCCTGCTGCTCCTGCGCGATGCCTATGCCCGAGTCCTGCACCGCGAAGGCGACCTGGCCGTCCGGCTGCTGCGTCACAGAGAGGCTGACGCCGCCCTCGCGGGTGAACTTGATGGCGTTGGACAGCAGGTTGCGCAGCACCTGCTCCAGCCGCTGCCGGTCGGTGTGCAGCATCTCGGGGGCATCGGGGGCGATCTGCACGCGCAGGTCGAGTTGCTTCTGGTTCGCGAGCGGCTCGAACACCATGCGCAGGCTGTCGGCCAAACGCGCGACGACCACGTCCTGCGGCCGCACGTCGAGCTTGCCGGCCTCGACCTTGGAGATGTCGAGGATGTCGTTGATCAGGTTGAGCAGCTCATTGCCGGCGGCATGGATCGACTGGGCGAACCTCACCTGCTCGGCGTCGAGGTTGCCGGCCGGGTTGTCGGCCAGCAGCTTGGCCAGGATGAGCGAGCTGTTGAGCGGCGTACGCAGTTCGTGCGACATGTTGGCCAGGAACTCGGACTTGTAGCGGCTGGCGCGCTGCAGTTCTTCGGCCCGCTCCTCTAGCTGCGCTCGGGCCAGGTTGAGCGCGGTATTGCGCTGGTCCAGCATGGCCGCTTGTTCGGCCAGCTGGTGGTTGGACTGCTCCAGCTCGACCTGCTGCACTTCCAGGTTGGCCTGGGACTCCTTCAGCACCCGGGACTGCTCTTCGAGTTCCTCGTTGGCGATGCGCAGCTCCTCCTGCTGCACCTGCAGCTCCTCGTTGAGCTGCTGGGTCTCGGCCAGCAGGTCCTGCAGCCGCTGGCGGTAGCGCGCGGCCTCCAATTGGCCCCCGATGTTGGACGAGACCAGCCGCAGGAACTCCACGTCGCGCGGGCGCAGCGGGCGCAGGAAGCCAAGTTCCAGCACGCCGTTCACCTCGCCGTCGTTGTCGATCGGCACGACGATGGCGCTCTGCGGCAGGCCTTCGCCCACGCCGGAGCTGATGCGAAGGTAGGTGGCCGGCAGGTTGTCGAGCTGGATCACCCGCCGTTCCTGGGCCGCCTGGCCGACCAGTGTCTCGCCGGCCCGCAGCGTGGCGTGCACACCCTCCAGTACCTGGTTGAAGCCATAGCTCGCGATCCGCTGCAATCCCCCGCCAGCGTCGCGCACGTAGACCGCGCCGATGGCGCTGTCCAGGTAGCGCGCCATGAACTCGAGCACGTTGCGTCCGAGCAGCGGCAGGCTCTGCTGGCCGATGACATGGCCGGCGAGCTGGGTCTGGCCGTCGCGCAGCCAGGCCTGCTGCTGCAGGGCTTCGGTAGCCTGTGCCTGCTCGCCCAGCAGCCGGTTGTAGATGCCGGAGAGATTGAGGAGCTGGCGGCGCCCGAAGTAGGCGACACCGCCGCTGAAGCCCGCGCTGAAAAGCAGGTACAGCACCACCACCATGACCGCCGTGGTGCGGGCCGCCGCGTTGCGCTCTTCGAGCAGCCGCTGCTCCATCGACAGGAGTTCGGCGAACTCGCTGCGTACGGCGTCGGTCAGGCGCTTGCCCTGGCCCGAGCCGAGGATCTGCCGGTAGCCTTCCCCTGCCGCGCGGCGCATGTCGATCAGCCGCTGGGCGTAGCGCTCCCATTCTTCCAGCAAGGCGCTGATCCGTGTCAGCCGCATGCCCTGCACGGGGTTGTCGGCCACCAGCTCCTGGAGCTCCTTGATCTGGTTGGGAATGCGCGGCCTTGCGGCCTCGTAGGGCTCCAGGAAGCGGTCCTCGCCGGCGATCAGGAAGCCGCGCATGCCGGTCTCCATGTCGATGCTGAGGGTGGCCAGTTCGTGGGTCTGGGCGATCACGCGGTCGGTGTGTTCCACCCACGACATGACGGACATCAGGTACAGGATCAGTCCCACGAAGAGCCCGGCACCGGCGAGTCCGATGCCAAGCGGAAGCGACAGGTTGCGGGACAGGATGCGGCGGAAACTCTCGGTGTCGACCGTGGCGTTGCTGTTCATGGGGCGGGGCACTTGCTGGACGGGGGTTGCCGGACGAGGCGGCGCAAGTGTGCCGTAGAAATTCCCGCGCTCACGTAGGCGGAAATCCCGTCCGCCGGGGCCTCGCGCCAGTTTTGGCCGTGCCGCGTTCCATGCGCCTGGCACGGAACCGGAGGGCACCGGCGCCCGCGGAGCGGGCGGCGCCTACGCCAGGAAATCCTCGATCAGCCGGGCCACCTGGGCGGGCTGGTCATGGTGCAGCATGTGGCCGGCGTCGGTCACCAGCGCCCGGCGGCAGTCCGGCACCGCGCGCAGCCGCTCGTGGAATTCGGCCAGGGTGTAGCGGTCGCCCCACCAGCGCGGCATCTCGTTGTCGGAGGCCTCCACCACCAGCACCGGCGCGGTGATGGCGGCGAAATGCGCCAGGGCCTCTTCGACCCGGTAGACCTGGGCGCCCACCACCTTGTGCGCGGCGTGGCCCAGGATCTGCCATTGCGTGCTGCCGTCCGCGGCCGTCACGGGCCGCGCCCAGTGGCGCGCCAGCCATGCGGCCTTGTCCGCCGGCAGGCGCGGGTTGGTGCGCATGAGGCGCTGGGCGACGCCCTCGGCATCGGCGTAGGGCTTGAGGGCCTTCTCGCCGCGCTCCAGTGCCTTGAGCTCGTCGATCCACTGCGCGTGGCGCCGCGGAGCCTTCCCGGCCGGCATCGCCGGCATGCCGAAGCCCTCCAGGTTGGCCAGGCGGCGGATGCGCTGCGGCCGTACGCCGGCGTAGAGCATGGCGACGTTGCCGCCCATGCTGTGGCCGACCAGGTCCACCGGACCCTCGGGCACCAGCGCGTCCAGCAGGAAGTCGAGGTCGGCCAGGTAGTCGGCAAACCAGAACTGGTCGGTCGGCGGCACTTCGGTCAGGCCAAAGCCGCGCCAGTCCGGCGCAATGACGAAGCGATCCTGCGCCATGGCATCGACCACGAACTGCCAGGAGGCGCCCACGTCCATCCAGCCATGCACCATCACCAGCGGCGGCACGCCGGGCCGGGACGTGCCCCAGGTGCGCACGTGGTAGCGCAGGTGGCGCAGGGGGACGAAGCGGTTCTCGGCGTGGCGGCGGGCTTGGTACATGGCGGCATTATTCAGCGGCGCCAGGACGCGCGGCAGTCAAGGCGGGGACAAGCCTCGCCTGCGTTAGGTGTAAACCCGACAGACCTTCCGGCTGATGGGCTGCATCAGAAACAATGATTGGCACATGCCTGTACGCACCCCTAGAGTGCGGCCTGGCTTCAACCAAAAACGAGGAGACATCCATGCAGCGAAGCATTCTTGCGGCGGCCCTGGTCGCGGGCCTGGCCGGCCTGTCCCAGGTCGCCAGCGCCGGCACGGTCACGGTGCTGACCTCCTTCCCCAAGGAACTCACGACGGCCTACCAGAAGGCCTTCGAGGCACAGAACCCGGGCATCAAGGTCGAGATCCTGAACAAGAACACCACGGCCTCGGTGGCCTACGTGCGCGAACTGCCCGAGGGGCAGCGGCCCGACGTGATGTGGGCCAGCGCGCCCGACGCGTTCGAGGTGCTCGCGCGCAACAAGCTGCTGCAGCCCGCACCCGATACCGTGAACAAGAGTGCGCCCACGAAGATCGGCAACTACCCGCTCAACGATCCGCAGGGCCTGTACTACGGCCAGGCGCTCGCGGGCTACGGCATCATGTGGAACACGCGCTACCTGCAGGCGCACAAGCTGCCCGCGCCCCGGGAGTGGAGCGACCTCACGCGGCCCGAGTACTTCGGCCACGTGGCGATCTCCTCGCCCTCGCGCTCGGGCACGACGCAGCTCACGGTGGAGACCATCCTGCAGGGAGAGGGCTGGGGCAAGGGCTGGTCGCAGCTGCTCGCCATGATGGGCAACGCCGCGGCCGTCACCGACCGCAGCTTCGCCGTACCCGACGGCGTGAACAACGGCCAGTACGGCATCGGCATCGTGATCGACTTCTTCGGGCTGGCGGGCAAGTACTCGGGCTTTCCGGTGGACTTCGCCTACCCGGCCATGACGGCCGTGGTGCCGGCCAACATCGCCCTGATCGCGGGCGCCAAGAACGCGGACGAGGCGCGGAAGTTCATGGCCTTCACGATGTCGGTGCCCGGCCAGCAACTGCTGTTTGACCCCAACATCAGCCGCCTGCCCATCCTGCCCTACAGCATGCTCAAGGCACCCGCGGGCTATCCCGTCCCGCAGGACGTGGCCGCGCGCGCCAAGGTGCAGTTCGACGCCAACCTGGCCGAGTCGCGCTACCAGGTGGTCATCAGCCTGTTCGACCAGATGGTGACCTTCCGCCTCAAGGAGTTGCAGGCCGCCACCCGGGCGATCCACGAGGCCGCCAAGGCCCTCAAGGCCAAGCCCAGCGCGCAGGGCAGCGAGCTGCTCGCGCAGGCGCGCAGCCTGGCCTACACGCCGCTGGTGGGCGAGGCCAACGTGCAGAACGAAGAATTCCTGGAGCTGTTCCGCAAGAACCGGCGCGACGTGGCGGTGTCCAAGCAGCTCACCGGCCTCGAGCAGCTGTGGGCCAGCAAGGCGCGCGAGAACTACGAGCGCGCCACCCAGCTCGCCAACGACGCCAGGGCCCAGGCCCGCTAGAGCCGCCACGGCATGCCACGGCGCGCCTGCGGGTGCGCCTCCAACGGAACACACCCATGACTGCTGGAACCATGGAGACCGGCCTGGCCGGGCGCTCCGCTGCCTTCCCACGCCTGCGGCGCGCCCTGTCGGGCGCCGGCCCCTGGGCCGCCTTCGGGCTCATCCTCGCGTTTCTCGCGCTGTTCCTGCTGATCCCGGTGGGGATGGTGGTGTACACCGCCTTCGTCAACGAAACCGGAGGCCTCACACTGGGCCACTTCGGCAATTTCTTCGAACAGACGGTATTCCGCGAGTCGTTCTTCAACAGCCTCATCGTGTCGCTGGCCAGCGTGTTCTTCGCCAGCCTGATCGCGGTGCCGCTGGCCTATCTCACGGTGCGTTTCGAGTTCCGCGGCGCGCTGCTGATCCAGACGCTGGGCGTGCTGCCGCTGATCATGCCGCCCTTCGTCGGGGCGGTGGCGCTGCAGCTCATCTTCGGGCGCAGCGGCTCGGTGAACCTGCTGCTCAACGACTGGTTCGGCTTCACCATTCCGATCATGGACGGGCTGGTGGGCGTGATCTTCGTGGAGAGCATCCACTACTTCCCGTTCATCCTGCTGAACCTGGTGGCGGCGATGCGCAACATCGACGGCGCGATGGAGGAGTCGGCGCTCAACCTGGGGGCGCGCGGCTGGCGGCTGTTCCGGCGCGTGATCTTTCCGCTGGCCATGCCCGGCTACCTGGCGGGCGCGGCGCTGGTGTTCGTGAAGGTGTTCGACGACCTGGGCACGCCCCTGGTGATGGGCGTGACCAACATGCTGGCGCCGCAGGCCTACCTGCGCATCACCTCGGTCGGCATCGACGATCCGCTGGGCTACGTGATCAGCGTCATCATGATCGTGTTCTCGATCCTGGCGCTGTGGATGGCCGCGCGCGTCATGAAGGGCAAGGACTACGCCACGCTGCAGAAGGGCGGCGGGGCGCTGCAGAAGCGCCGGCTCAATGCCTGGGAGGCGACGCTGGCGTACGGCTGGATCGGGTTCGTGCTGCTGGTCACGCTGGCGCCGCACCTGGGCATCCTGCTGATGTCCTTCAGCAAGGTGTGGAGCTTCTCGGTCCTGCCCGATGCCTACACGCTGCAGCACTACGCCACCGTGTTCACCGATGCGGGCGGCATGATCGGCAACACGCTGCTGTACTGCGTGCTGTCCGCCGGGCTCGACGTCGTGATCGGCACCGCCATCGCCTACCTGATCCTGCGCACCCGGCTGCCGGCGCGCCAGTGGCTGGACTACCTGGCCTCGGCCGCGCTGGCCATTCCCGGCCTGGTGCTGGCCATCGGCTACCTGCGCATGTTCAAGGGCGTGAACCTGCCGTTCACCGACACGCCGGTGGTCACCACCTGGGTGCTGATCATGCTGGCCTATGCGGTGCGGCGGCTGCCCTATGCGCTGCGCTCCTGCATGGCGGCGCTGCAGCAGGTGCATGTCTCGCTCGAAGAGGCCGCGCAGAGCCTGGGCGCCACGCGCGCCAGCACCATACGGCGCGTGATGGTGCCGCTGATGGCCGGCGGCATCCTGGCGGGCTTCGTCACCAGCTTCATCACCGCGGCGGTGGAGCTGTCGGCCACCATCCTGCTGGCCTCGGCGCAGAGCCAGGCGCCCATGAGCTACGGCATCTACCTGTACATGCAGAGCATCTCGGGCCGCGGGCCGGGCGCCGCGCTGGGCGTGCTGGCCGTGGTCGTGGTCGGGTTGGGAACGTATTTCTCGCACCGTTTCGTGGAGCGTTCGCGCGCCACGGTGCAAAGCAAACAGGGGTGATCCATGGCATTGAACCAAGTCTCTCTCGAAGCCCGGCACATCAGCCTGAGCTATGGCAGCACCGAGGTGCTGCGCGACGTGAACCTGAAAATCGAGCCGGGCGAATTCTTCGCGCTGCTGGGGCCTTCGGGATCGGGCAAGTCGACCCTGCTGCGCCTGATCGCCGGCTTCAACCAGCACCAGCGCGGCGAGCTGCTGATCGACGGCCAGGACATCACCGGCACGCCGCCGCACGCGCGCAATGTCGGCATGGTGTTCCAGAACTACGCGCTGTGGCCGCACATGACGGTCTGGGACAACGTGGCTTTCGGCCTGGTCGAGCGGCGCGAGAGCCGTGACGCCATCAAGCGCAAGGTCGGGGCCGTGCTGGAGCTGGTGGGCCTGGCCAGCTACGCCCAGCGCCGCCCGGGCCAGCTCTCTGGCGGCCAGCAGCAGCGCGTGGCGCTGGCGCGCACGGTGGTGATCGAGCCCAAGCTGCTGCTGCTCGACGAGCCGCTGTCCAACCTCGACAAGCAGCTGCGGGTGCAGATGCGCGAAGAGCTGAAGAACCTGCAGCGCAAGCTGGGCCTGACCACGGTCTTCGTCACGCATGACCAGGAGGAGGCGATGACCACCGCCGACCGCATGGCGGTGCTGGACAAGGGCATCCTGCAGCAGGTCGGCTCGGCCGCCGGGCTCTATGACTTCCCGCACAACCGCTTCGTGGCGGGCTTTGTCGGCACCGCCAACCTGCTCGAAGGTCAGGTGACGGCGGTGAGCGGCGAGACCCTGACCTTCCACGTGGAGGGCCTGGGCGCGCTGACGCTGCCGCGTCCGCAGGACGTGCCCGCGCTGGGCGCTGCCGCGCTGGCGTTCCGCCCGCACCAGGTCAGCATCCGTGTGCGCGACGAGCAGGTGGACGCTTCGCGCCTGTGGCTGGAGGGCCAGGTGGAGACGGCCGAGTTCCTGGGCGAATTCTCGCGCTACCGCGTGCGCGTGGGCGAGGTGGCCATGGTGACGGACCAGCCGCACTACGCGGGCCTGGCGATGTTCCCGCCCGGGGCCCAGGTGCGCCTGGGCATCGAGCCCACGCAGGTACGCTTCCTGGATCGTTGAGCGACAACCCCGCGTTGCCGCATGGAGATCTACCAACTGCGCGCCTTCGTCACGGTGGCCAAGCTGGGCCAGCTCACGCGGGCGGCCGAGGTGCTGCATGTGACGCAGCCCGCGGTCACGGCCCAGATCAAGGCGCTGGAAGAGGAGCTGGGCATCGCCCTGTTCGACCGCAAGCCCGGCCGCATCCTGCTGACCAGGGCCGGCGAGGCGATGCTGGCCGACGCCGAACTGGTGCTGGCGGCCGCCGGCTCGCTGCTGAGCAAGGCCATGGCCCTGAAAGGCCAGGTCACCGGGTCGATGGTCATCGGCACGGTAGGCGATCCGGACTCGCTGCGCCTGGGCTCGCTGCTCAACTCGCTGGTGCAGACGCTGCCGCTGCTCAACATCAGGACGCGCCACGGCCACGCCGAGGAGCTGCGCGACCTCGTGGCCGCCGAGGCGTTGCACGGCGCGTTCTATATCGGGCCCAACATCCCGCGGGAAGTGCTGGGCGTGCGGCTGCAGACCATCCAGTACCGCATTGCCGGGCCGTTCGGCTTTCGCCAGCGCCTGCTGCATGCGGGCTGGAACGAGATCGCGGGCATGCCCTGGATCGGCGCGCCGGCCCAGCACCACGCGCAGACCCTGCTCAAGGACATGTTTGCGCGCCAGGGCTTGCTGCCGCATACCGTACTCGAGTCCGACGAGGCCGCCTCGCTGCACTCCCTGGTGCGCTCGGGCGTCGGGCTGGCGCTGCTGCGCGAGGACATCGCGGTGCCGGCCAGCGAGCGCGGCGAGGTGGTGATCTGGCCGCATGCGCGGGTGGCAGCGCTGCTGTGCTTCATCTACCCCAAGGCGGCGGAGCACGACCCGGCGATGGTGGCCACGCTGTCCCAGCTGCGCGGCATCTGGGGCCTGGGCCCTTGACCCAGCCGGCGCCGCTGTGCGCCATGCTGTGGGTGCATGCTCCTTAAAAGATAGCGTGTAGCCCAGGTGCTTCCTGGGCTGCAGGCGCCAATCTATCGAAATCTCCGACGGCCGACAGATCGCCGCCAAAACTGCTGTAATTTGCGCATGAGCATTTCAACTCCTTCATCTTCTTCCACCTTTGCGCCAGTCCGCCTGGGCCAGAGCGAGCTGCAGGTCTCCCCCATCTGCCTGGGCACCATGACCTTCGGCGAGCAGGTGGCGCAGGACCAGGCGCATGCCATCCTCGACCGTGCCGTGGAGCGCGGCATCGACTTCCTGGACACGGCCGAGATGTACGCCGTGCCCGCGCGCAAGGAGACCTACGGCGCCACCGAGACCATCCTCGGCCACTGGTTCGCCAGCCGCCCCGGCGTACGGCAGAAGGTGGTGCTGGCGACCAAGGTCGCCGGCCCCTCGCGCGGCATGCCCTGGGTACGGGCGGGGCAGGGCATGACGCCGGCCGACATCGTCGCCTCCTGCGAGGCCAGCCTGAAGCGGCTGCAGACCGATGTCATCGACCTCTACCAGATCCACTGGCCCGAACGCCATGTGCCGGCCTTCGGCCAGCTCTACTACGACCCGGCCCAGGAGCGGACGCAGACCCCGATCCATGACCAGCTCGAAGCGCTGGCCGGCCTGGTCAAGGCGGGCAAGGTGCGCGCCATAGGGCTGTCCAACGAGACCCCCTATGGCGTCCACGAGTTCGTGCGCCTGGCCGACGCGCATGGCCTGCCGCGCGTGGCGACGGTGCAGAACGTCTACTGCCTGATCAGCCGCGGCGTGGAGAACGCGCTGGATGAAAGCCTGCACCGGCTGGGCGTCTCGCTGCTGGCCTATTCGCCACTGGGCTTCGGGCTGCTCACCGGCAAGTACGACCAGAGCGGCACCACCGGCCCGGACGCGCCCCGCGGCGCGCGCATCGCCAGCTACGAATCGGTGCGCAAGCAGCGCTGGGGCCGGCCCGAGGCGCTGGCCGCCGCGCGGCGCTACAACGCGCTGGCGCGCGAGCATGGCCTGACGCCCACGCAGATGGCGCTGGCCTTCTGCTACACCAAGTGGCAGGTGGCCAGCACCATCATCGGGGTGACCTCGGTGGCGCAGCTGGACGAAGACATCGACGCCTGGGGCATCAAGCTCTCGCCCGAGGTGCTGGCCGCTATCGACGCCATCCGCTGGGAGCTGCGCGATCCCGCCAACTGATGCCGGCGCGCCGGTCTCTCATCGAACGCCGTTCGCCGCGCTGCGCGGCGGCTGCCTGACCTGACCGACCTTTTGCATGGCCAAGAAATCGCACGTCTCCGAAACGCCTGCCACGCAGCTGCTGCGTGCGCACGGCGTGGCGTTCACCGAGCATCCCTACGAGTACCTGGAGCATGGCGGTGCGCAGCACAGCGCCCAGGTGCTGGGCCTGGACCCGTTCACCGTCGTCAAGACGCTGGTGATGCAGGACCAGGACGCCAAGCCGCTGCTGGTGCTGATGCATGGCAACCGCACCGTCTCCACCAAGAACCTGGCACGGCAGATCGGCGCCAAGTCGGTCGAACCCTGCAAGCCCGAGGTGGCCAACCGCCACAGCGGCTACCTGGTGGGCGGCACGTCGCCGTTCGGCACGCGCCGCGCCATGCCGGTCTACATCGAGGAAAGCATCCTGGCGCTGCCGCGCATCTGCATCAACGGCGGGCGGCGCGGCTACCTGGTGGGGCTGGAGCCGCAGGTCTGCGTGCAACTGCTGCAGGCGCAGCCGGTGCACTGCGCGCTGGCAGAATAGCTGCCTCCCCCTATCCCATCCCCTGCCGCCGCACCGTACGGCCGCACCGCCTGCGAGACAAACGCCTTGGACTTCCTTCTCCCCACCCTGGCCACCGTTGCGGCCTACCTGGTCGGCTCGCTGTCATTCGCCGTCATCGTCAGCCGGGCCATGGGCCTGGAGGACCCGCGCAGCTACGGCAGCGGCAACCCCGGCGCGACCAACGTGCTGCGCTCGGGCAGCAAGCCGGCGGCCATCGCCACCCTGCTGCTGGACGCGGCCAAGGGCTGGCTGCCGGTGATGCTGGTGCGCTGGTGGGGGCCGGCCTGGGGCCTGGATGGAGGCACCGTGGCCCTGGTCGGCCTGGCGGCGTTCCTGGGGCATCTGTACCCGGTGTTCTTCCGCTTCCAGGGCGGCAAGGGTGTCGCCACGGCGTTCGGCGTGCTGCTGGGGATCGACGCGCTGCTGGGCCTGGCCGCTGCACTGAGCTGGCTGATCATGGCCGTGTTCTTCCGCTACTCGTCGTTCGCCTCGCTGGTGGCCGCGGTGTTCGCACCGTTCTTCTACTGGTTCGGCGATGGCGTGGCCTGGCGGGCCGATGCCCGGATCACGGCGGCCATCGTGGTGATGGCGCTGCTGCTGGCCTGGCGCCACCGCGAGAACATCCGCCGCCTGCTGGCGGGCACCGAGTCGCGCCTGGGCTCGCGCGGCGGCAAGCCGCGGCAGTCCTGAAGCGGCAACTCCCGGGCGTGGCGGTGGAAGCCCTGCGCCATCGAGGCGTGGGCCCGGCGGTTCATGCTATTGCGGCTGGGCCGCATGGTTCCTCGCGCCGTCCAGCGCGGTGATGTGCCGGGCCGCCTGTACGCCGATCTGCAGCAGCACCCGGTAGTTGAGCGGCGTGGTCACCTGGGCGTGGGCCAGCGCTGTGCGGATGCGGGGCGCGCCCGCGGCAACACGGTGCAGGCGCGGCCGGCGCATGGGCTTGTGGTGTGCATCCAGCACGATGGCGATCACCGGCTGGTTGGCAGTTTCGCTGCGGCGCACCACCACGGCGGTTTCCCCGCTGTCGAGCTCGACGAAGGTACCCGGCGGGCACAGGCCCACCGCCCGTACCAGCGCGTAACCGACTTCGTCACGGTAGTCGTCGCGGCCGTCAAGGATGGCGCGCACCGAGTCCAGCGCGCTGCGCCCGGTACGCGTGGTGCGCGGGCTGATCATGGCGGCATAGCGGTCTATGGTGCGCAGCACGTGGGCCAGGCGCTCGGCCGGCGCCATCGCGGCCAGCGCCATGGCGTGGCCGCTGGCCGCATGGTGCTGGCGCACCACCTCGATCCAGGCGCTGTCGGTCACGCCCAGGCGAGTGAGCATGGCGCTGCCGTCGGCGGCATGGTGGTCGATCACCATGCGCTGCTGGGAGCTGGGCCGTTCCTTCTGCGCGGAAAGGCGGTCCTGCACGTCGGTCATGGCGATGTTCATCGTCATGGCCGCGTGCACCAGCACGTCGCGCTCGGCGCGCGCCAGCTTCAGCTCGTCGGCCACGATATGGCACAGCGCCGCGCAGACCAGCGCATGCGAGGCGCTGTAGCCGACCGACGAGGTGGACGCCAACTGGAACAGCAGGTACAGGGCCGTATCGACATCCTGCAGCACCAGCGCCTGCATCCAGCGGTCGTACTGCAGGATCTTCTGCGGGAAGTCCTGCACGTTGAACGGGCGCGTGAGCACCACCGACAGGCCGGACTCCAGGTCGGCCCACAGGCTCAGCAGGTCTTCGCCGGAATCGTCGGCCGGAGCCGGGATGGCCGTCGGGTGGGTTGCCATCGTGTGCGAGGGCGCGTGCGCAGCGCTCTCTCTAGTCGCGGAAGTTGTTGAAGCTGATCGGGACGTCGGTCACGTCCTTCTTCAGCAGCGCCATGGTGGCCTGCAGGTCGTCGCGCTTGGCGCCCGTGACGCGCACCGCGTCGCCCTGGATGGCGGCCTGCACCTTGAGCTTGCTGTCCTTGACGATGCGCTGGATCTTCTTGGCCAGTTCGGCCTCGATGCCATTGCGCACCTTCAGCACCTGCTTGACCTTGTCGCCGCCGATCTTCTCGACCTTGCCCTTGTCCAGGAAGCGCACGTCCACGTTGCGCTTGGTCAGCTTGTTGCGCAGGATGTCCTCGACCTGGGCCAGCTGGAAGTCGGCATCGCCGAACATCGTGATCTCCTTGTCCTTGAGCTCGATGGCCGCAGAGGTGCCCTTGAAATCGAAACGGGTGCCGATTTCCTTGGCTGCGTTGTCGACCGCGTTGCGGACCTCCACCAGGTCGGCTTCGCAAACGGTATCGAAAGACGGCATACAAACACTCCAGAAAAATTCAGAAAAAGCACGCCATGTTATGCCAAGCCCGATCATTCCGGAACGGCACCGGCGGGCCCTGCACGGCGGGAGCGCGCGGCCTCAGTAGCGCCGCACCAGCACCATCTCGTCGCTGGTGCGCGTCATCTGGAAGCGGTTCAGGAAGCTGTTGCCCAGCAGCACGAAGGGCATGGGCTGCGGCGTCACCATGGCCTCCACGTCGTACACCTCGACGTCGGCGATGCGCACCAGGGCCAGCCGGATGCGCCAGCCCTGCGTGACGCCATTGGCGGTGCTCACGACCGCCCGCTGGCCTTCGCGGTAGCGCAGGCCCAGCCGTTCGGCCTCGTCCTGCCCCATGGCGACCTGGCTTGCGCCGGTGTCCACGACAAAGCGCGCCACCTGGCCGTTGATGCTGCCCTGGGCAAAGAAATGGCCCCCGCTGCCGCCAGCCAGGACGATGCGCGTGCCCCGGCCGGAAGAGCCGGCGGCGTTCACCTGCGCCGGCGTGCCGCCGAGCTGCAGCAGCAGGCGCTGGCCCTCGACTTCGACCTGCGCATCCTCGCGGCCGACGGCCAGCAGCCGCACGCCCTGTGCCGATTCACCGGGCGCCAGCGCCAGCGTCCTGCCGTCCACCACCAGCAGCGCCTTCTTGCCCAGCACTCCGGCCAGGCTGACCGCTGGAGCGGCTGCCCGGACCGGCGCCATGCCCAGCGCCAACGCGACGGCGCAGCAGGCCAGGGCGGCCCGGCGCAGGTGGCCGGCGGGGCGGTGGGGGAGGGCTGCCATGCGGGGCGCAAGAGAGTGAGAAAATGCCGGGGATGTTAGTCGAGAAGAACGTCGCCCTGCGGCCCTACAACACCTTCGGCATCGTCGCACGCGCGCACCAGCTGGTCCGCGTGGCAGGCGAGGAGGACGTGCGCGCCCTGCTGGCCGATCCGGCCCTGGCGGCGGCCCCCAAGTTCGTGCTGGGCGGCGGCAGCAACATCGTTCTGACGGGCGACGTGCGGCATCTGGTGCTCAAGGTCGAGATCCGGGGGCGGCGCGTGCTGGAGGACAGCGAGCGCGGCTGGCTGGTCGAGGCCGGCGCCGGCGAGAGCTGGCACGACACCGTGGCCTGGACCATCGCCCAGGGCCTGCCCGGGCTCGAGAATCTGGCGCTGATCCCCGGCACCGTGGGCGCCGCGCCGGTGCAGAACATCGGCGCCTACGGCGTCGAGCTGCAGGACCGCTTCGAGTCGCTAGACGCCATCGACCTGCAGACCGGCCGCGTCTTTACATTGGACGCCGCCCAGTGCGCCTTCGGCTACCGCGATTCCGTGTTCAAGCACGCCGCGGCCGGCCCCAACGACCTGGGCCTGCTGGGGCGCGCGCTGATCCTGCGTGTGCGCTTTCGCCTGCCGCGGCCCTGGAAGCCCGAGCTGGGCTACCTCGACCTGGAGCGCCGCCGGCAGGAGGAGGGCGTGGACTCGCCCACGCCGCAGCAGGTGTTCGACTGGGTCTGCGACATCCGCCGCGCCAAGCTGCCCGATCCGCGGGTGATCGGCAATGCCGGCAGCTTCTTCAAGAACCCGACCGTCAGCCCGGAGCAGTGCGCGGACATCATCGCGCGCGAGCCCAAGATCGTGCACTACCCCATGCCCGACGGCTCCATCAAGCTGGCCGCGGGCTGGCTGATCGATGCCTGCGGCTGGAAGGGCAAGTCGGTCGGCAATGCCGGCGTCTACGAGAAGCAGGCGCTGGTACTGGTCAACCGCGGCGTGGCCCGTACCGCCACCAGCGCCACCGGCGGCGAGGTCATGACCCTGGCCAAGGCGATCCAGACCAGCGTGTACGAGCGCTTCGGCATCCGGCTGGAGCCGGAGCCGGTCGTGGTGTGATTCGGTGCGGTCACTATAAAAATAGTAGCTGCAAGCCAAGGTGCTGCCTTGGCTGAAGCCCTATTCGACCAATAAAAAGCCACCCGAAGGTGGCTTTTTGCTGTGCGGGCGTGGGATCAGTCCTTCTTGCCCGGCTTGCCCGAACCGCCCAGTTGCGGCACGGCCGCGTCGGCGCTGGACGACAGCAGCCCGGTCTTCAGGTAGATGCCCAGCTTGTCGCGGGTATCGATGATGTCCAGGTTGCGCATGGTCAGCTGGCCGATACGGTCGGCCGGCGAGAACGGCGCGTCCTCCACCTTTTCCATCGACAGGCGTTCGGGTGCGTAGGTGAGATTGGGCGACGCGGTGTCGAGGATCGAGTAGTCGTTGCCGCGGCGCAGTTCGACCGTGACTTCGCCCGTGACCGCGCGCGCGACCCAGCGCTGGGCGGTTTCGCGCAGCATGATGGCCTGCGGGTCGAACCAGCGGCCCTGGTAGAGCAGGCGGCCGAGCTTGCGGCCGTTGTCGCGGTACTGCTCGATGGTGTCCTCGTTGTGGATGCCGGTCACCAGGCGCTCGTAGGCGATGAACAGCAGCGCCAGGCCGGGGGCCTCGTAGATGCCGCGGCTCTTGGCCTCGATGATGCGGTTCTCGATCTGGTCGCTCATGCCCAGGCCGTGGCGCCCGCCGATGCGGTTGGCTTCCAGGATCAGCTCGACCAGGTCGGAATACTCCACACCATTGAGCGCGACCGGGCGGCCCTCCTCGAAGCGCACGCTGACCGTCTCGGCCTTGACCGCGACTTCTTCCTTCCAGAAAGCCACGCCCATGATCGGGTTCACGATCTTGATGCCGCTGCTCAGCAGCTCCAGATCCTTGGCCTCGTGCGTGGCGCCCAGCATGTTGGAGTCGGTGCTGTAGGCCTTCTCGGCCGACATCTTGTAGCCAAAGCCGGCGGCGGTCATGAAGGCCGACATTTCGGCGCGGCCGCCCAGCTCGTCGATGAAGGCCTGGTCCAGCCAGGGCTTGTAGATCTTCAGGCTCGGGTTGGTCAGCAGCCCGTAGCGGTAGAAGCGCTCGATGTCATTGCCCTTGAAGGTGCTGCCGTCGCCCCAGATGTGGACGTCGTCCTCCTTCATGGCCGCCACCAGCATGGTGCCGGTCACGGCACGGCCCAGCGGCGTGGTGTTGAAGTAGGTCACGCCCGCGGTCGAGATATGGAAGGCGCCGGCCTGCAGCGCGGCCAGGCCTTCGGCCGCCAGCTGGCTGCGGCAGTCGATCAGGCGGGCCAGCTCGGCGCCGTACTGCATCGCCTTGCGCGGGATCTCGTCGTAGTCGGGCTCGTCGGGCTGGCCCAGGTTGGCGGTGTAGGCGTAGGGCAGGGCGCCCTTCTGCTTCATCCAGTGCAGGGCGGCGCTGGTGTCCAGGCCGCCGGAGAAGGCGATGCCGACCTTCTGGCCGACGGGAACTTGCTGGAGGATGGTCGACATGCTGGGGTCCTGCGATCAGCCGAAGTGGCAGATGTAGTGGTAGGGCTCGGTGACGCGGATCTCGAACTTGGAGTTGCCCGGGATGCTGAACTTCTCGCCGGGCGAGGACTTCACCCAGCTGTCGCTGCCGGCCAGCTTGTATTCGCAGCTGCCGGCCACGCATTCCATGATTTCGGGCGCGCCGGTGCCGAAGGTCAGGGTCGCGGGCAGGATCACGCCGACCGACTTCTTGGTGCCGTCCGGGAAAGTGATGCCGTGGCTCACGCACTTGCCGTCGAAGTAGACGCTGGCCTGGGTGGAGACGGACACGCCGTCGATCTTTTCGGTGGTCATGGAGGCTGGGGATGGAGGTGGTAGGAGACCGGCGGCCCCCCTGGCGGGGTGCTGGTCGGGAGAAACCCGGAATTTTAGGCGAGGGCGGCCTGCATCCAATTGCGGGCGTATCGCGTATTGCAGCTATGAGCCAGAATCTCGCATGCTCACCGACCACCCCGACCAGTCACTGATTGATCTTATGCAACGCATCGCCGCCCATGACCAGGACGCCTCTGCCGCCCTGCGCGAGCTGTACGACCAGACGTCGTCGCGGCTCTATGGCGTGGCGTTGCGGGTCACCGGCAACCGGGAGTGGGCCGAGGATGCGCTGCAGGATGCCTACCTCAACATCTGGCGCATCGCCGGCGACTACCGGGCCAGCCTGAGCCCGCCAATGGCCTGGCTGGGCGTCATCGTGCGCAGCCGGGCGCTGGATTTCCTGCGCCGGCGCAACAGCGAGCGCGTCGACCGCAACCAGGAGCTCGACGACTTCGTCCAGGAAACCGTCGCCAGCGAGGCCGTCGATCCGGCCGATGCCGTGAGCACGAGCGAGCAGGCCTTTGCGCTGCGCCAGTGCCTGTCCCGGCTGGAGCCCAAGCAGCGCGAGGTGGTCAGCCTGGCCTACCTGCGCGACCTGAGCCACGGCGAGCTGGCCGTGCAGCTCAAGCTGCCGCTGGGCACCGTCAAGACCTGGATCCGGCGCGGCATCGAGCAACTGCGCCACTGCATGCAGAGGTTCGCATGAACCTGCGCGACCATCCCGATCTGCTCGACCAGCTGGCGGCCAGCCATGCGCTGGGGACGCTGCGCGGCGGTGCCCGTCGGCGCTTCGAAACCCTGGCGCGCGACAACCCTGGCGTGCGCGCGCGCGCACTGCTGTGGCAGGAGTGTTTCGCCTCGTTGACCGAGCTGCAGCCTGCCGATCTGCCCAGCCCGAACGTCTGGAAGCGCATCGAGAACCAGCTGGCAGTGCTGCAGGCGCAGGCCCTGGCGGCGCGCGCGCCGGCGTCCGATGTGCCGTTGGCGAGGCTGCGCCGCGCGCTGGGCCTGTGGCGCGGCGCGGCGCTGGCGGGCGCCCTGGCTACCGTTGCTGCCGTGGCCGTCGGCGTCCGGCTGGACCGCCAGGTCGACCAGAGCGGCGTGCAACTGGCGCAGCTGCGCCAGCAGGGCGAGCAGCTCACGGCGCAACTGCAGAAGGCGTCCTATGTGGAATACGTGGCCGTGCTGCAGGGGGACAATACCGACGCCTCGGTGCTGGTCACCTTTGATCCGGTCAAGCGCTCGCTCACCCTCAAGCGCGTGGGCAACTACCAGGAGGCGTCCGACCGTTCGCTGGAGCTGTGGGCATTGCCGGTATCCGGCGGACCGAAGTCGCTGGGCGTGATGGGCGAAGGGCCGCTGGCACGCCTGACCGCCGCCGAGGGCGAGGTGGCTCCCGCCCCCGCACTGGCCATCACGCTGGAACCCAAGGGCGGTGTTCCGCCGGGCAGCGGCCCGACCGGGCCCGTGGTCTTCAAGGGGCCGTTGCTCAAGACAACCCTGTAGGGCTTGGCCTGCTACATTTTATGTAGCAAACGGCCCTTTTTCAGCTTTGGCTTCGGCCGGTTTTGTATAAAAAAATGGAGCCCGAAGGCTCCATTGCTCCATACGCATCGGGTGCGCGTATCAGCGCCAGTGGTGGCCGCCGCCCCAGCCGCCACCCCAGCCTCGGCTGTAGCCCAGGTTGAGCGACAGCCCGATCGGCGCAACCAGCGGGGCGCCATAGTAGGCGGGGTAGACCGGCGGCGCATAGACCACCGGCGGCGCCGCGTAGTAGCTGGGGGCCGACACCACCACGCCGGGCTCGCTGTAGGCTGGCTGCACGCCATAGTCCGGCGCACTGGCGACCGGCTGCGGCGCTTGGTAGCTGTCGGGCGACACCGCACCCACCTGCACCGGCACCCACTTGCCCGGGTCGCTGGCCATGCGCGTGGTGTATTGCCGCCCGGCGTATTCGTAGGTCACGTCATAGCCCACCGTGCGGTTTTCGTAGGCGGTCTGCGTGACGCAGTTCTGCACGTTCTGCACCTGGGTGGAGCCATTGGCTTCGACCTGATTGCCCACCACCGCGCCGCCGAACACGCCCAGCGCGGTCGCGGCGGCACGGCCTGCGCCGTGCCCGATGGCATTGCCCAGCACCCCGCCGGCCACTGCGCCCAGCACGGCACCTGCACCCGACGGCTGGGCCTGGGTCAGGACAGGTTGCGTGCCGCAGTATTGCTGAGGCACCGCGACCTGCTGCACGACAGGCGTCGTATTGAGAACCCGGCCCATCTCGCGCGGGCCGGTCTGCGCAGCGGCGCTGCCTGCGGCAAGAGCGACTGCGGTAAATGCCAGGATGGATTTCATGGTATTTCCTTAGAGGGCACGGTATGCACCCTACCTGCCTGGGAGTCTATTCCCGGGCATGCAGTTCCCTTGCGCCCCCTGAATGAAGGCCTGTAAGCAATCGTCAGGGCGTGCCTCTAGCCGGCGTGCCGCGCCCAGTCGACCGGGTCGAAGCCGACCGTGACGCTGCCGTCCGGCCACTCCACCACCGGGCGGCGGATCACGCTTGACTGGTCCAGCATCAGGGCGCGGGCGCCGGCATCGGTATCGGCGGTGGCCTGCACCTCCGGTGCCAGCTTGCGCCAGGTGGTGCCGCGGCGGTTGAGCAGCGAGGCCGCGCCCACGGCTGCCATCCAGTGGTCGAGCCGTGCCGCGGGCACGCCTTGCTTCTTGAAATCGTGGAACTGGTGGTCCAGGCCTTGCGTGCCGAGCCAGGCACGCGCCTTCTTCACCGTATCGCAATTGGGAATGCCATAGAGGGTTGTCATGGGTTGCAATTGTCGCGCGCGCCAGTTGCGGTGGTGGGCGACAATCCCGCTCCTTATGCCTTCCCGTTCCCTCTCCGACTGGCTCGCCCACTGCGAGCGCCTGCATCCTGCCGTCATCGACATGGGCCTGACCCGCGTGCGCGAGGTAGCGCAACGCCTGGGACTGGCCTTCCGTTGCCCGGTGATCACCGTGGCAGGCACCAACGGCAAGGGCTCGACCTGCGCCATGCTCGAATCCATCGCGTTGCAGGCGGGCTGGAAGACCGGGCTCTTCACCTCGCCGCACCTGGTGCATTTCGAGGAGCGTTGCCGGGTGCGGGGCGATATCGTCAAGGCCGAGGCCCTGCTCCCGCACTTCGAGGCTGTGGAGGCTGCCCGCCTGGCGGGCGGCGCCGAGGTCTCGCTCAGCTACTTCGAGTTCACGACGCTGGTGATCCTGCGCCTGCTGTCGCTGGCCGAGCTGGACGTGGTCGTGCTGGAGGTGGGGCTGGGCGGCCGGCTGGACGCCACCAACATCGTCGATACCGATTGCGCCGTCATCACCAGCATCGACATCGACCACACCGAGTTCCTGGGCAGCACGCGCGAAGCCATCGGCTTCGAGAAGGCCGGCATCATGCGGCCGGGCCGCCCGGCAGTGGTCAGTGACCCGGCGCCTCCGGCCAGCGTCGTCGCCCATGCCGAAGCCATCGGCGCCGACCTGTGGGTGACCGGGCGCGACTTCAATATCTCCGGCGACAAGCAGCAGTGGGGCTGGGCCGGGCGTGGGCGCCGCTACAGCGGACTGGCCTATCCGGCCCTGCGCGGCGCCAACCAGCTGGTGAACGCCGCAGGCGTGCTGGCGGCGTTCGAATCGCTGCGCGACCGCCTGCCGGTCACCGCCCAGGCGGTGCGCACCGGTCTGGCATTGGTCGAACTGCCTGGCCGCTTCCAGATCGTGCCGGGCCAGCCGACCCTGATCCTGGACGTGGCGCACAACCCCCATTCGGTGGCGGCACTTACCGAAAACCTGGACGCCATGGGTTTCTACCCCACCACGCACGCGGTCTTTGGCGCCATGGCGGACAAGGACCTGGCCCCGATGCTGGCCCGCGTCGCGCCACTGATCGACCGCTGGTACTTCACCGACCTGCCGACCCCGCGCGCCGAGAGCGCCGCCCACCTGCTGAGCAAGTGGAATGCCCTGCAGATGGTGGCAGGTGGCCGCCGCCAGGTGCCCGCGGCGGCTTTCGCCAGCCCCCAGGCCGCGCTGGACGCTGCCACCGCCGCGGCGGACCCCGCTGATAGAATCGTGGTCTTTGGATCGTTCTATACCGTGGGCGGCGTACTGCAGAACGGAGTTCCCCGTCTGCAGGCCCGGCACCTCGGGTAGCCGAACAGCTCTCGCCTCTCGCATTTCATGGCTTTTTTCAAGTTCCGCTGGCCGGGCCGCAAGGGGCAGGACGACACCAAGGCCGGTGCGCGCGCCACGCGCGTGCGCCGTGGCGCCGCCCAGGCCGAGAGCGCCGAGGCCTTGCGCCGCCGGGCACGCCATCGCTTGATCGGCGCCGCCGTGCTGGTGGTGTTGGGCGTCGTGGGGTTCCCCATGCTGTTCGACACGCAGCCCAGGCCGATCGCGGTGGACATTCCCATCTCTATTCCAGACCGCAACAAGGCGCCCGCGCTGGTGCTGCCCGCGTCGGGCAGTGCTGCCGGTGCGGTCGAAGCGCCGGCAACCCCAGTTGCCACCAATCCTGCGCCGACGCAGGTCGCCTCCGCCGCCAGGGCGAGCAGGCCCCAGGGACTGGATGAGGGCGAGGAAATCGTCGATAGCTCCACGCCCGTGCCGGACAAGGCGTCCAGGCCTGTGCCGAAGCCTGAATCTCGGCCGGAACCCAAGCCCGAACCGAAGCCAGAGCCCAAACCCCAGCCCAAGCCTGCTGCGGCGCCTGCGCCTGCCAGCACTGCCAGGGCAGATGACGCCGCGCGTGCGCGTGCGTTGCTGGAAGGGCGTGCGGCGCCCGCCGCGGTGGTGGCTGCCGCGCCTGCGGCGGGGGCTGCTTCCGAGTCGGCCACGCGCTTCGTCGTGCAGGTCGGGGCTTTCGGTGAGCTGGAGAAGGCGCAGGATGTCCGCGTCAAGCTCGAGCGCAATGGATTGAAGACCTATGTGCAGTCCGTCGATACCAAGGACGGCAAGCGGCACCGGGTGCGCGTGGGGCCTTTTTCCCAGCGCAGCGAGGCCGATCAGGCCGCCAGCCGTATTCGGGGGCTTGATTTCCCGGCCAGCGTCCTGACGCTGTGAACCTGCAGCGCCATGGCTGCGGTCGACTGGATTTTTTGTGCCGTGCTGCTGGCATCGCTGCTGCTGGGCCTGTGGCGCGGACTCGTATTCGAAGTGCTGTCGCTGTGCGGATGGATCGTGGCCTTTGTGCTGGCGCAGTGGTGGGCTCCTGTGGTGGCAGAGCATCTGCCGCTCGGGGATCCTGGTGATTCAGCGCGCTACGCAGCAGGATTCGTCATCGTCTTCGTGGCCGGCGCATTCGCCTGTGGCCTGGTGGCCTCGCTGATGCGGCGGCTGGTCAGTACGGTAGGCCTGCGTCCGGTGGACCGCACGCTGGGCGCCGCCTTTGGCCTGGCGCGCGGCGCGTTGCTCTTGCTGGTGGCGGCGGTGGTGGTGCAGGTCACGTCCTTGCACGCCAGCCCCTGGTGGCAGCAGTCGCAGGTGGCGCCGCTGCTGCAGGTGGCCCTGGAAGGTCTCAAGCCGGCGTTGCCGGAAGCGTTTGCCCAATTTCTTTCTCGATAAGGTTTGCTCCCCATGTGTGGAATCGTCGGCGTCGTCAGCAGCGCCCCTGTCAATCAGCTGATCTATGACGCCTTGCTGCTGCTGCAGCACCGCGGCCAGGATGCGGCAGGCATCGTCACGCAGCAGGGGCGCAAGTTCTTCATGCACAAGGCCAAGGGCATGGTGCGGGACGTCTTCCGTACCCGCAACATGCGCGCGCTGCCGGGCAATGTCGGCCTGGGCCAGGTGCGCTATCCCACGGCGGGCAATGCCTACAGCGAGGAAGAGGCGCAGCCCTTCTACGTGAACGCGCCGTTCGGCATCGTGCTGGTGCACAACGGCAACCTCACCAATGCCAAACAGTTGCGCGGCGAGCTGTTCTCCACCGACCACCGCCACACCAACACAGAGAGCGACTCGGAAGTGCTGCTCAACGTGTTCGCGCACGAATTGGAAAAGGCCACCCGCGGCCTGCCGCTGCAGCCTGAAGAGGTGTTCACCGCCGTGCGCAACGTGCATGCGCGCGTGAAGGGCTCCTACGCCGTGGTGGCGCTGATCGCCGGCCACGGGCTGCTGGCCTTCCGCGACCCGCACGGCATCCGCCCGCTGTGCCTGGGCCGCAGCCCGGACGGCACGGTGATGGTGGCCAGCGAATCGGTGGCGCTTGAGGGCTCGGGCTACGTGTTCGAGCGCAACATCGCACCGGGCGAGGCGGTGTTTGTGGACAGCCAGGGGCAGGTCCACGCACAGCAATGCGCACCCTCGTCCTGGCTGAATCCCTGCATCTTCGAATTCGTCTACCTGGCGCGGCCTGACTCGGTGCTGGACGGCATCTCGGTCTACCAGGCGCGCCTGAATCTTGGCGAGGCACTGGCCAAGCGCGTGATCTCCACCGTGCCGCCCAACGAGATCGACGTGGTGATCCCGATCCCCGAGTCCAGCCGCCCCAGCGCCACGCAACTGGCGCACCTGCTGGGCATTCCGTACCGCGAAGGCTTCGTGAAGAACCGCTACGTCGGCCGCACCTTCATCATGCCGGGGCAGGGCGTGCGCAAGAAGTCCGTGCGCCAGAAGCTCAACGTGATCGGCAGCGAATTCAAGGGGCGTAACGTGCTGCTGGTGGACGATTCCATCGTGCGTGGCACCACCAGCCGCGAGATCGTGCAGATGGCCCGTGACGCCGGTGCCAAGAAGGTCTACCTGGCCAGCGCCGCGCCGCCGGTGCGCTACCCCAACGTCTACGGCATTGACATGCCCACCAGCACCGAGCTGGTGGCGCATGGCCGCACGGTCGAGGAAGTGCGCCAGGTGATAGGCTGCGACGCCCTGATCTACCAGGATGTCGAGGGCATGAAGAAGGCCATTGGCTCGCTCAACCCCCAGCTCAATGGCTTCGATGCTTCCTGCTTCGACGGCGTCTATGTGACCGGCGACATCAACGCAGACGACATCCAGCGCATCAACGAGGCCCGCGTCGGCCAGGAAGAGCCCTTCGCTGAAGAGGACACCTCGCGCCTCGCGCTGCCCAATGCCCAGGACGCCTGAGTTCTCAGAACACGCCTTTAGATGACACAACGCACCCGTACCCGCTTCGCCCCGTCGCCGACCGGCTTCATCCACCTTGGCAACATCCGCTCCGCGCTCTATCCGTGGGCGTTTGCCCGCGCCACCGGCGGCGACTTCATCCTGCGCATCGAGGACACCGACCTGGAGCGTTCCACGCAGGCTGCGGTGGACGTGATCCTCGAAGGCATGGCCTGGCTGGGCCTGGACCATGACGAGGGGCCCTACTACCAGATGCAGCGCATGGACCGGTACAAGGCGGTGCTGGCCGACCTGCAGGCGGCCGGCCACGTCTACCCCTGCTACATGAGCGTGGCCGAACTGGATGCGCTGCGCGAGCAGCAGATGGCCGCCAAGCAGAAGCCGCGCTATGACGGCACCTGGCGCCCGGAGCCCGGGAAGACCTTGCCACCCGTACCCGAAGGTGTGCAGCCGGTGCTGCGCTTCAAGAACCCGCTGCAAGGCGTCGTAGCCTGGGACGACAAGGTCAAGGGCCGCATCGAGATCTCCAACGACGAACTCGACGACCTGGTGATCGCGCGGCCCGATGGCACGCCCACCTACAACTTCTGCGTCGTGGTCGACGACATCGACATGGCCATCACCCACGTGATCCGCGGTGACGACCATGTCAACAACACGCCGCGCCAGATCAACATCTTCCGTGCGCTCGGCAAGGAGCCGCCGGTCTATGCCCACCTGCCCACCGTGCTCAACGAGCAGGGCGAGAAGATGAGCAAGCGCAATGGCGCCAAGCCGGTCACGCAGTACCGTGAGGAGGGCTACCTGCCCGACGCCATGGTCAACTACCTGGCTCGCCTGGGCTGGAGCCACGGCGACGACGAGATCTTCTCGCGCGAGCAGTTCCTGCAGTGGTTCAACCTGGACCACCTGGGCCGCAGCGCGGCGCAGTTCGACGAAGCCAAGCTGCGCTGGGTCAATGCCCAGCACATCAAGGCCGCGTCCGACGAGTCGCTGGCAGTGCTGGTGGCCCGGCACCTTGGCGCGCGCGGCATAACGCCGGATGATCGCCTGCCGCGCATCTGCGCGCTGTTCAAGGACCGCTGCGACACCACCGTGGCGCTGGCGGATTGGGCACAGCGTTTCTATGCGGACGCACCAGCCTCGGACGAAGAGCGGCTGCAGCACCTGACCCCCGCCGCCCTGGCTGCGGTCGGCACGCTGGCGTCCAAGCTGGAAGGCTGCGAGTGGGCCAAGCCTGCCATTGCCGCCGCCATCAAGGAAACATTGGCCGAGCACGGCCTGAAGATGCCGCAACTGGCCATGCCGGTGCGTGTGCTGGCCATGGGAACGGCGCATACTCCGTCGGTCGATGCGGTGCTCGAACTGCTGGACCGACAAATTTTGTTGGCGCGTTTGAAAAACTCATGAAAACCTGTCTATAATTCGAGGCTCAGCAGTTGACGACAACTAAAGCGCAAAACGCGATAGATGTTGAAAGCAATTGGGGGTATAGCTCAGCTGGGAGAGCGCTTGCATGGCATGCAAGAGGTCATCGGTTCGATCCCGTTTACCTCCACCAATTTTGCTGACGGTTAGTTCCAAGGTTTTGACCCTATCGTCTAGAGGCCTAGGACATCACCCTTTCACGGTGAGTACCGGGGTTCGAATCCCCGTAGGGTCGCCAAGTTGCAGCACTTGGCTTGTGCGTAAAGCGCAAGCGAAGCTGTCTACCAGGAGTGGTAGTTCAGTTGGTTAGAATACCGGCCTGTCACGCCGGGGGTCGCGGGTTCGAGTCCCGTCCACTCCGCCAAAATTCCGCAAGGAAGTCAAAGGGCTATGTCAGAAATGACGTAGCCCTTTGTTCTTTCTGGAATTTGAATTTGCTGTTTTGGGAATGCGGCTACCGCTGGGTGTCGCCGTCTTGGACTTCCGGCGGTCCTAAGCCCGCTCGATCATCTTTACATCCGAGTGCAGCGTCGCCTCGTGCATGTCGTCGTCGCGTGTCAGCGTGTCGGTCATGCCTTTCGGGCGTAGTCCTGCCGGCTGAATGCCTGAAACCCAACCTCTAGCGCCGCCGCCAGCAATTCCGCGTGCCATCAGCGTGCCGAGCCGCTTCCCCGAGCCGGGTTTGGTGTCGCAACGCCATGTTGCCGAAAAGCAGAAACTGCCGCCGATCCTGTTGCGCTGGATAGCCAAGCAAGTACTGAACAGGTCTCCATCGTGCCGTCACGACTCGGCCGCCGGTGCTCAAGCGAGCCGAATTTCCAGCCGCCGGGCCGCGCTGATCGCACCGATCTTCGGTATGACTGTCGCATCAAACGCAGGTGCTCTCGCAAGCTGCCGGGGTACCGCGGGAGAAGCACCGCAAAGAGCCCTCGACAGTGACCGGGGCGATCCGGCAGGGATCAAAGACGTGCGCGATACGCCGCGGGCGTCTCACCAAAGGTGCGCCGGAACAGACCGATGAAGGCGCTTGCGGTCGAATAGCCAAGATCGAGCGCGATGGCCGTCACGGGTGTCCCTGCCGCGAGCATTTCCAGCGATCGCATCAAACGGGCGCGCTGCCGCCAGGCCGTGAAATTGAACCCGGTCTCGGCAACGAAGCGGCGGCTCAACGTGCGCGAGCTGACGGCGGCCCAGTCCGCCCAGCGCTCCAGGCCCCGATCGTCCGCAGGATCGGCGATCAGCGCCCGCGCGATCCGCTGCAGGCGTGGGTCGCGCGGCAGCGGCAACCCGAAGGGCTCGACCGGCAGACTGCGGATCTCCTCGAGGATCACCGCCGCCACATGTGCGCGGGCCGCCTCCAGGGGCTCCAGCGAGTCCGGCGCCCAGGAGCACGCCCGCAGCACGGCTTCGCGCAGCAGGCCGGAGGTGCGGATCGTGCAGGCACGCTGCGGCAAGTCCGCGCAGGCAGGCTCGGCGACGTAGACGCTCCAACCGTGGAACGGGCCGTGCGACCGGCCTGAATGGACCGTATGCGGCGGAAGCCACACGGCGTGGATCGCCGGGACGATCCACATGCCGTCCTCTACCCCGACCGACAGCAGGCCGCGCAGCGAGCCGAACAGTTGGCCGCGCGCATGGTGGTGCGGGCCGGACGCCAGTTCGTGGTCCTGGCTTCCCTCCACCGCCACCAAGACCGGCCCCGCCGACGTATCGACGAGGTCGCCCAGTTGCTGCATAGGGTCTGACATGAAGATATGGCGGATTAGAGCTGCTGAATGTCTTATACAGTCTACAGCCGCCAAAGGGTGTGTCCTTACGCTGGAGTCCATTCATGCAGGAGATCGACCCATGCACGCACAGGACATCCTCCCGGACAACGTCAACGAAGTCCAAATCAATGGCACGACCATCCGCAAGGGCTCGGTCGGGGCCTTCCTCGCGAACGTGGCCGCGTTCGGCGATCCAGCCCTCACGGGACCGGACCGCGATGCCGTGCTGAGCGACATCGCAGCAGCCCTGCCGGCGCTGCGCGCGCTGGGCTTGTTCGACGTGCTGGAGATCAGGAGCCCGGAGTTGCGGGCTTTCGTGGAGGCGCAGCCATGACGGCTCAGCCCGACCTGGACGCGCTCTATGCGCCGCCGTCCGAGATGATCCAGAAGGCGGTGCTGGACCGCCTGGTGGACTTCCACAGAGACTACCTGAAGGTCGCCACCTTCTTCTGCCTGGCCACGGGCAGCGAGCGCGGGCTGGACGCCTCGCCGCGCGGCGGGCCGCCCGGGTTCGTCCATGTGCTCGACCCGCACACCGTCGCCTTCGCCGATTGGCCGGGCAACAACCGCATCGAGTCGATGCGCAACCTGGAGCGTGACGAACGGCTGGGCATGGTGTTCCTGTTCCCGGGCCTTGAGATCTTCCTGCGCATCAACGGCCGCGGCCGCGTCTCGACCGCCGAGGACCTTCTGGCCGAATTGCGTGAGGGCGCACGCACGCCCAAGACCGCGACGGTGGTGCGGATCGACGAGGTGCTGCTGCACTGCGGCAAGGCCATCAACCGCGCCGGGCTATGGAAGGACAGCGCGCGGCTCGATCGCGACGCCCTGCCGACGGTGGGCCGCATGATGGCCTCGCTCGCCAGGCTTGGAGATGCCCCGGCCGAGATAGGCGATGCGCAGGTCGAACAGATCAACACGCACTACGACCATTCGGTGCGGCATGACCTGTACTGACACGATGATGGCCATGGCCGGCACGCCCGCAAATGCCGCACCCATCGCGATGGGAAGGGAGCGAGGATGAAGCTCGATGCAACGAGATTCCCGCTGGTGTTCCTGAGGGAACACGATCAGCCGCACGCAGCGCATGAAGCGGAGGCCCAGTTCGATGCGCTGCTGGACCGGGGCGAGCGCTTCGTGCTTCTGACCCATCACATGCCCGGCGATGACCACGCACACGACGAGAGTCACGAAGATCGCAAGCAGCGGGCGTTGTTCTTCAAGCGCAACAAGCAGCGCCTTGAGCAACTGTGTGCAGGTCTGGTGGTCATCACGGGAGAACGGTCCATCCCCGCACCGGCGCGGCTGGCCGTGCAGACACTGGGTAGAGTCCTGGGGCTTGCGTTCGCTTTTGTCCGAGACGAGCGCGATGCGCTGGAGGAAGCTCACCGGCTGCTCTCGCGGTAAGGTCGCCACGCGTGATGTACCCACCTGCCGCGCTCGGCATTGGCACCGTAACGATTGAGCTATCGCAATGCAGGCTTCGACGAGCGCTGCTAGAACTGGCATCGGCAGGCGTTCGAAGGTCGGGACACGCAGTCCAACAATTGCCTTCGGCATCCTGGACCGCACGGCCCAACCCCCAACATTCCGGAGATGAATTGTCATGTTCGATCACATCGGTATCCGCACCCGCAACAGCGAGGCCAGCGAAGCCTTCTTTCTTCGCGCTCTGGCACCGCTGGGCGTCAGCATCGCAATGAAGGGGCCGCATGGCGCGGGCCTGGGCATGAACGGCAAACCCTCGCTCTGGATCTACGAGAGCCAGGAACGTCCGACGCCGTTGCACCTGGCATTCACGGCAAAGCGCCGCAGCCAGGTCGATGCGTTCTACCGCGCGGCGATGGAGGCAGGCGGTCAGGACAACGGCGCCCCAGGACTGCGCACGCATTTCCACCCCCACTACTACGCCGCCTTCGTCATTGGGCCCGACGGCCACAATGTCGAGGCGGTCTGCCATCTCCCCGAGAATTGAACGTAGCGGAACAGCGCTGCCCAAGGCCATCGCGATGAGCGATTGCCTGCAAAGGCGCCGTCGGCCTCTCCCCGCTGCCTCGGGCGGATCTACCCGTCCGGCCGAAAACGGAGGGCTTCGATCACCAGGGCCAGGGCCGGCGCAAGCTGCCGGCGGTTGGCATAGTAGAGGTGGTAGCCGGGAAACAGAGGCCACCAGTCCTCGAGCACCGGTGCCAGGCGGCCCGCAGCGATATGGGGCTGCATCAGATCAAAGGGCACATACGCCAGCCCCATCCCGTCCAACGCGGCCTGCAGCATCAGGGGCGTGTTGTTGAAGACGGCCTGTCCTTCCACGCGCACCTTGAGTGCCTGCCCATCCTTCTCGAAATCCCAGGCATAGAGCCCTCCATGGGTCGGCAGGCGCAGGTTGATGCAGCGATGGCCGGTCAGCCCGTGCGGCGTGGTGGGAGGCGGCCTGCCGGCGAGGTATCCAGGGGAGCCGGCCACGGCCATGCGCAAGTCCGGGGCAATCCGCACGGCGACCATGTCCTTGTCCACGCGATTCCCGATACGGACGCCCGCGTCAAAGCGATTCGCCGCAATATCCGTGAAGGCGTAGTCCACGCTGAGTTCGACCTGGATATCGGGGTATTGGCGCAGCAGCGGCAGCAGCCGTGGCCAGAGTACCGTGGCAATGGCGTGGTCATGCGCGCTGATGCGGACGGTGCCCGCGGGCTTCTCCCGCATCGCATGGAGCGAGCCCAGCTCAAGCTCGATCTCGTCCAGCCGCGGCGCTACGGCCTGCAACAGCCGCGCACCCGCTTCGGTGGTGGAAACACTGCGGGTCGTGCGGGCCAGCAGCCGGACACCCAGGCGGGCCTCCAGGGCCAGCATGGCGTGGCTCAGCGCAGACCGGGACAGGCCCAGTTGGGCCGCGGCCCGGGTGAAGCTGCGCGCGCGGGCCACGGCCACGAACGCCTGCAGGTCGTTGAGGTTCTCTTTGGGCATTGGTGAGCCAGGTACACAAGCGTATCCCGATTTTGCCGTCTTCTCAGCAAATGCCGGGAGCCCTAGATTTGCACGGTCAGGACAAGGAAGGAACATTTCCATGCATCTCAAGCGCGCAGGCTCCCAGCCATCAGCCAAAGGTCCGGCCGAGTTCTTTACCGGCACGGTCCGCATCGACCCGCTGAACAACCCCCCGGCCCCGGCTCGCACGTCGTGCGCGAGCGTGACCTTCGAACCCGGCGCCCGCTCGGCATGGCACACCCATCCGCTGGGGCAGACGCTGATCGTCACGGCCGGATGCGGCTGGACGCAGTGCGAGGGCGAACCCATCGTCGAGATCCGCGCCGGCGATGTCATCTGGTGCCCGCCGGGGCACAAGCACTGGCATGGGGCCACGCCGACCACGGCCATGACCCACATCGCCATCCAGGAAGCCCTCGACGGCAAGAACGTCATATGGATGGAGCATGTCACCGACGAGCAATACCTTGTGGGTCCACCCGCCGGTGCCGGCCGCTGACAGGAGTGCCGCTTTGGTCCCCTTCATTCCTCGCGTTGCGGCCTGCGCCGCGGGTGACCAGAACGTGGTCTTGATGGAGAAGGTCAGCGATGAGCACTACAGGTCTCGCTAGATGCCGCAGGGTGTCCGCTTGGGGCCTGGCGCTGGGCCTTGTCCTGGCGTCCGCACCAAGCCTCGCTTCCACACCCCTACAGGACACCCCCACCATGACCCCTTCGCATGCCGTTTCCGAGCGCCTCACCGCGCGCCAGCAGGCCATCGTGCCCATCGCCGCATGGGCCGCCGCGGGCAACATCAGCGGACTGAATGCGGCCCTGGACCAGGGACTGGACGCCGGCCTGACGGTGGGCGACGCCCGGGAGGTGCTGGTCCAGCTCTATGCCTACGCGGGCTTCCCGCGCAGCCTCAATGCCCTGGGCGAACTCATGAAGGTCCTGGACACCCGCAGGCAGCGCGGCATCCGTGACCCGCAGGGACGGCTGCCCGGCCGTGCCATACCCCAGGGGGATGCCTTGCGGGCGGCAGGCACTGCCAACCAGACGCGCCTGGCGGGCGGCCCGGTCACGGGACCGCTGTTCGAGTTTGCGCCCGCCATCGACGAGTACCTCAAGATGCACCTCTTCGGCGCCATCTTCGAGCGCGACAACCTGGATTGGCAAAGCCGCGAGCTGGCCACCGTGGCGATGCTGTCCGCCTTGCCGGGTGCGGAGTCGCAGCTGCAGTCCCACATGCGCATCAGCATGAACGTCGGCTTGACGGCCAGCCAGCTGCGCGAGGTCGCAGAGGTCCTGTCCAGCCGTGTGGGCACGGATCAGGCGGGGCGGGCGCGCGAGGCCTTGGCGCAGCACCTGGCCTCCAAGTAGGGCGGGTCGGACGGTGGAGCAGCATCGATGCCATCGCCCGCCATGGAGGCGTTCCTGCCCGGATCTGGCCCCCAGGTCGTCCACATCCGCCGTGGATGACCCTGTGGAAAACCCTTGGTTATACGCGCCGGAGCCAAGCCTGGCGCGGCTTCCAAGGCGGTGCCCAAGGAAAGGGCATTCCTCTGTCCACGGCGTCGTCGCCCGCTAGCGATCGAAGCCGCAGGCTGCTGTCACGAGCTTCTGGGCAGGGTCGGTCGGCAGGTCCCGGAAGGCCACCGGGGCTTCGTCCGGGCGGAAGTTGCGGGAGTGGCGCGCGGGCCCCTGCCAGTTGGGCTGGCTGTAGAACTTTATGGACAGGTACCAGCCCTTCTTCTCCTTGCAGTCGATGACGGCCAGGGCCTCGTGCGAACGGTAGGTGCCGCCGTCGTATGCCTGGCGTTCGCGCGAGCGGGTCACGCGGATCTGCACGGTGACCTGGTCGCTCCACTTGGTAGGGGAGGGGGCGATCTGGACCACGTCCGAGTTGGGCTCTTCGGGGAAGCCGTAGATCGTCAGCCAAGGCTCGACGGCCGCGAATGCGCAGGCCGCCCCGGCCGACAGCAGGCAGGACAACAGGAGGCGGGTCATGGCGGCCGGAGCGGAGCTTTTCATGGGGGTCTTTTCAAACGCCTGCAAATGCCTTGCGGCGGTGGCCGGTGCGCGGCACGCTGGCACACCTCGCGGCAAGATTTCTGCCTCCAGTGTGGCAGCAAACCCATACGCCGTGCTTACCGCCACCACCGTTGGCGGGCTACACCGCGCAGTCGCGCCGGTACTGCGCGATCACATCCCCGAAGGAGGCGTCCGCGCGCAGCCCGAGGCGCGCGGCGCGCTCGCTTTCGAAGCGCGACGGCCAGCCACCCACGATGCGTGCCACGGACGGGTCGGGCTGCAGCCGAACGCGTGCCGCCACGTCCGCGCCAGCCTGGTCTGCCAGCGCTTCCAGCATCTGCGCCACGCTCACGGTCAGCGCCGGCAGGTTGAGCGCGGTGCGGCCGCCAAAATCCTCGCGCGAGGCTTCGGCCACGGCCAGGATGCCGTTGATCGTGGTGGCCGGCGACGCCAGCGCCACCTCGGTGGAGGGCGCCACCGGGCAGATGGCCTCGACTCCTGCCAGGGGCTCGCGCACGATGCCCGACAGGAACCCCGACGCCGCGCCGTTGGGCCGCCCTGGCCGCACCGACACCGTCATCAGCCGCGCCGCACGGCCGTCGATGAAGCCCTTGCGGGTGTAGTCGGCGACCAGTTGCTCGCAGATGAACTTGTGGATGCCATAGCTCGATTGCGGCGTGGGCAGCGTGTCGTCGCGCACCACCCGCGGCAGCGCCACGGCGGCGTCCGAGCCGTAGACGGCGACGGAACTGGCGAAGAAGAACAGCGGCGCCTGGCCCGTGCGCGCCTGCTGCGCACGCAGCCCCTCAAGCAGGCGGCGGCTGGCTTCCAGGTTGGAGCGCAGCCCCAGCCCGAAGTCGGCTTCGCACTCCCCCGATACGGCCGACGCCAGATGGAAGACAGCATCGAAGTCCGAAGCCAGCAGCGTGTCCATGCGGTCGAGCAGGTCGCCCGCGTCGCTGCGTACCCGGGGGTCGGCGGTGAGCTCGGGATGCGATGTCGGCGCCAGGTCGGCCAGCAGGATGCGGGTGACAGGGCGGCCGCGCAGGCTGCCGCGTTGCAGCAGGGCGCGGGCCAGCAGGGTGCCGAGGAAGCCGGCTCCGCCGGTGATGAGGACGTGCATGGTCTGTCTCTGATGGAAAGGCAAGGGGGCATGGCGCCTGCGGCAGCGGCGCGCAGGCCTGGCCCGGGCGTCGGGCCAGCGCAAAGATAGGCGAAATCAGTCCTGCCCGCATCAGGAGCATGCCGGTACTGTGCGGCAGGCCGGCTGCACGCGGTGCGCCGCAGGCGCTGGAGGCTTCGGGGTTCGGAGTGGCCCTGCCGCGCCGTGCCGTGGAGGCTGGCAGCAGGAGTGGGAAGGATCAGGCAGGCGAGTGGCCTGCAGGCGTGAGATCGCCGGGAAAGGCTGCGTCCGGAGCTGGGGGCATGCCCGGGACGCCAGCCGCGACGGCCTTGCCTCCGCCGCGGCGAGCTGCGCTGTTTACAGCGCTGCGTCCTTGAGCTTCTTCAGGGCGCGGGCCTTGATGCGCACGGTGGCGGGCTTGGCCGCGAACTCGCGTTCGACGCCGGTGAACGGGTCCTTGCCGATGCGCTTCTTTTTGGCGGCGATCTGTTGCACGCCGATCTTCAGCAGGCCGGGCAGCGTGAATTCACGTGCGCCCTTCTTGTGGACCGCGCCGAGGATGGTGGCTTCCAGCGCGGCAAGCACGGCCTTGACGGACTTCGGCTCGACGGCGGCTTGTTCCGCCAGGTGCGTGATCAGGCCGGCCTTGGTGAAGCTGTCCTTCACGGGCTTGGGGCTGGCAGCAGGGGCCTTTGCCGCGGTGGGCTTGGCAGCGGGAGCGGCGGCCTTGACGGCCTTCTTGGCGACGGGTGCTTTTACGGCTTTGACGGTCTTCTTTGCAGTTGCCATGGTGTGATGAAGTAGAAAAATTGTTGTTGTGGAGAAGCGGTGGAACCGCTGGAACGCAGAGCGCGCCCGTGGCGATTTTAGCGATGCGCACGCGCTTGCGCGACCGTGGGCGGGTGGCGTTGTCGCGCATGCCGCAGCCGGGCGTTCGCAGGGCCGTCGCGCGCCCGTGGCGCACATGCCGCGGCAGAGCCCGGCAGAGGGCTTTCACACAGCTGTCTTGCGTGGTGGCCAGACTCCGGGAGTGTTCTTTCATCCGTGACCATCCCATGCGACTACCGTCCCTGCGCCTGGCCACCAAGCTGTGGCTTGCCGTGGCCTGCATCGTGCTGCTCCAACTGGCCCTGGTGGCCTTCACCACCCTCCATGCACCGCGGGTGCAGGCGCGCGGGGCGGCCGCCCTGGCAGAGCGGACCGAGCGCATCCAGGCGGCCAGCCGCTGGCTGGGCCTGACCGAGGCGAACGCGGCGCGTGCCGAGGCCACCATCCTCAGCAGCGAGCCGGAGATCGGCGAGGCCTTCAAGGAGGCGGTGGCGCACGCCGATGCGCAGATCGCCCAGGTACGCGGACAACTGGAACGCATGGGCCTGCCGCAGGAAGACCTGGCGCAGATGGCGCGCATCGCGGACGGCCAGCGCAAGGTGGCCGAGCTGCGCGCCAGCGCGGACAAGTTCAAGGACATCGGCCAGCAGAACAAGGCGCTGGACCTGTTCCGCAGCCAGTACCAGCCGGCGGTGGCGCTCTATCTGAAGAGCCTGCGTGATTTCGTGGGCATGCAGGAAGAGGCGACCGCGCAGCTGCAGCAGTTCCTTGCCGCCGAGCGCACCACCGCCGCACGCATGCTGGCCGGCGGCGCGCTGCTGATGCTGCTGGGCCTGGCGCTGGCCGCCGCGGCGCTGATCCGCAGCATCCTGCGGCCGCTGGCCGAGGCCAATGCGCTGGCCGCACGCATTGCCGCGGGCGACCTGAGCACGGTGCTGGAGGTGCGGCGCGAGGACGAATTCGGCGCGTTGCTGCGCTCGCTGCAGGGCATGAACGCCTCGCTGGCGGGCATGGTGCGCCAGGTGCGGCAGAGCACCGACAGCATCGCCGTGGCCAGCGCCCAGATCGCCGCGGGTAACCAGGACCTGTCGCAGCGCACCGAGCAGGCCTCCAGCAGCCTGCAGCAGACCGCCTCGGCGATGGAGCAGCTCACCGGCACGGTCGAGCAGACGGCGGGCAGCGCCCAGCGCGCCAGCGCGCTGGCCACGGCCGCATCCGACATCGCGCAGCAGGGCGGCGCCCTGGTGCAGCAAGTGGTGCGCACCATGTCGGAGATCGACGCCGGCAGCCGCCGCATAGCGGACATCACGGGCGTTATCGACGGCATTGCCTTCCAGACCAACCTGCTGGCGCTCAACGCCGCCGTGGAGGCGGCCCGCGCGGGCACGCAGGGCCGGGGCTTTGCCGTGGTGGCGGGCGAGGTGCGCAGCCTGGCGCAGCGCAGCGCCAAGGCGGCCAGCGAGATCAAGGCGCTGATCAGCGCCTCGGTGCAGCAGTCGGCCTCCGGCGCAAGGCTGGCGGGCACCGCGGGCGGCACCATGGACGACATCCTGCGTTCGGTGCAGCGCGTGACCGCGATGGCCGGCGAGATCACGGCGGCCGCCACCGAGCAGAGCGTGGGCATTGCGCAGGTGAACGGGGCCGTCGGCATGCTCGACCGCATGACCCAGCGCAACGCCGCGCTGGTGGAGGAGAGCGCCGCGGCTGCGCACAGCCTGCGCGAGCAGGCGCGGCAGCTCGCCGGCGCGGTCGGCATGTTCCGGCTGGAGTCCGGCGGTGGCGAGGGGCCGCCGCTGGCCCTGCTGTCACAGGCCTGATTGCTATATATCTAGTAGCTTGTAGCCCAGGCTGCTCCTGGGCTGCAAGCATTTTTCAGTCAAATATCAGCGTTCGCTGGCAAGCACGCCGGCCCGTGCCTGCTGTGGCACGCGGCTGGCCAGCCAGGCCTGCAGCGCATCGGCGGACATGGGGCGCGCGAAGTAGTAGCCCTGCAGTTCGTCGCAGCCCATGAGCTTGAGCTGCTGGGCCACCTCGGGCGTTTCCACGCCCTCTGCCACCACGCCCAGGCCCAGGTTGTGGCCCAGGCCGATGATGGTGCGCACGATGGCCAAGTCGGTGGTGTCGGCCAGCAGGCCCTGCACGAAGGAGCGGTCGATCTTGAGCTTGTCGATCGGAAAGCGCTTGAGGTAGGTCAGGCTCGAATAGCCGGTGCCGAAGTCGTCGATCGAGAAGCGCACGCCCAGCGCATGCAGAGCGGCCAGGCCTTCGCCTGCGGCGCCGGCGTTCTCCATGAGCTGGGTCTCGGTGATCTCCAGCTCCAGCAGGCGTGGTTCTATGCCGCTGGTGGCGATGAAGCCGCGCAGGAAGTCCAGCACCTCCGGGTCGCCGAGCTGCGCGGTCGAGAGGTTGACCGACATGGCCAGCGGCGAGCTGCCCGGCCCGCCCGCATGCTGCCAGCGCTGCATCTGCGCACAGGCCTGGCGCAGTCCCCAGAGGCCGAGCTGGCGGATCAGGCCGGTCTCCTCGGCGATCGGGATGAAGGTGCCCGGCGGCACGTCGCCCAGCTCCGGGTGGCGCCAGCGCATCAGCGCCTCCACGCCGACCACGCGCAGGGTGTGGGCGTCGATGCGCGGCTGGTAGTGCATCTGCAGCTCGCCGTGCTCGGCGGCCTGGCGCAGGTACTGCTCCAGGGTGCGGCGCTCGCGCGCCAGGCGGTCCAGCGCGGAGGAGAAGAAGCGGAACTGGTCGCGGCCGGCGGCCTTGGCCTCGTACATGGCAGCGTCGGCTCGGCGCATCAGCTCGTCCAGGTCGGCGCTGTCCTCCGGATAGATGGCGATGCCGATGCTGCAGGAGATGCGCAGCTCGTGCCCCTGGCCGTCGTGCGGTGCGCGGATCAGCGGGATCAGCCGCTGCTCGACGATGGCGCGCACCTCGTCCGCGTCGCGCACGCCGCGCAGCACCACCACGAACTCGTCGCCGCCCAGGCGGCTGACCGTGTCGTGGTCGCGCACGGCCTGCGTGAGCCGGCCCGCGACCGAGCGCAGGAGCGCGTCGCCCACGTGGTGGCCCAGCGTGTCGTTGATCGACTTGAAGCGGTCCAGGTCGATGAACAGGACCGCGATGCGGCCGCCGTCCTGCACCGCCTCGGCCAGCGCCTCGCCCAGGCGCGCCAGGCACAGCGCGCGGTTGGGCAGCTCGGTCAGCACGTCGTGCTCGGCCAGGAAGCGCACGCGCGCCTCGGTGCGCTTGCGCTCGGTGATGTCCACCGAGATGCCGATGTAGTGCGAGATCGCGCCGTGCCGCGTCGACTCGCGCACCGCGGACACCATGAGCCAGGCCGGGTAGCTGCCGCTGCCCATGCGGCGGAAGGCCACCTCGCCCTGCCAGGCGCCGCGCTCGGTGATGGCGTCGGCGATGCGTGGCCCGAGCGGGCCGTGCAACTGCTCGTCCAGCAGCGTGGAGAAGTCCAGGCCCACCGCCTCGTAGCCGTCATAGGAGGTGCTGCGGCAGAAGGCGTTGTTGACGCTGAGGATCCTCTGGTGCTCGTCCATGATGACGATGCTCTCGGACGAGGCCTCGAACACCTTGGCCCAGAGTTCGAGCCGGCGCTCCATCTGCTTCTGCACATTGATCGGCGCGAAGGCGGTCAGGATCGCGTCCTGGCCCTGGAACTGCAGGCGCCGCGCCGACAGCAGGGCCCAGGCGGTTTCCTCCGGGCCGTGCCAGCGCACCTCGAACTCGTCCACCGCGCCGCGGTCGGCCAGCTGCTGGAAGAAGCGTGCCCGCACGCCGGGCTCCAGGCTGCGGCCCCAGGGGTCGGAGACCTGGCCGTCCAGCCAGGGCACGGCCGGCGCATTGGCGTGCAGCACCTCGTGGCGCGGGATGGAGGTAACCACCATGGGGATGGGAATGGCCTCCACGATCTCCTGCTGCGCACGCGCGGCGCGCTCGCGCGAGGCCAGTTCCTGCTGGCTCTCGCGCTCGCGGCCGAGCTGGGCCAGCATGTCGTTGAAGGCGGTGACCAGCAGGCCGATCTCGTCGCGGCTGTGCCAGACCGCGCGCCGCTGGTAGTCGCCGGTGCGGCGCACGTCGTCGGCCACCCGGGCCAGGTGGCGCAGCGGTCGCGCGATCTGCTGCGCCACGGCATAGACCAGCGTCAGGATGCAGCCCAGCAGCAGCAGGGCGGTGCCCAGGTGCAGCCACATGCGGGTGAACAGCGCATCGACCCGGGCGGCCAGCATCTGGTCCAGCTCCTGGGCGGCGCGGCTCCATGCTCGGTCGAGCTCCCGCAGGGTGCCGGCGTGGACGGTCTGCAGCTGCGCCACGGTGTCGCTGCCCGCCTGGCCATCGGCGAGGCGCTGCACGATGGCCAGGAACGCCGCCAGCGATTGCTCCATGCCGCGCTGGCCGGGCTCCAGTGCCGCCCGCAGCGCGGGTGAGCCCGCGGCGAAGGCCTGCAGGTAGTCCGAGCGTATGCCCAGGCTCGTGGCGTCGATGCGGCCGGCCAGGATCAGCAGTTCGGCCCGCCGCTCGCCGCGCTGCAGCGCGCGCAGGCCGGTGCCTTCCAGCGCATGCATGGTGTCGTTCATCACCTCCAGCAGCTCGGGAAAGCGCAGCACGACCAGCGACATCGCGTAGTAGCTGTCGAGGTCGGGGTCGAGGATCAGGTTGGACTGGTTGCCGACGGTGGTGAGCAGCTCGCGGGCCTTGCGCACCAGGGTGCGCAGCGTGGCCGCATGCGGCGCGTCGGGGTGTTCGCGCATGTCGTGCCGCACCTGCTCCCAGGACTGCACGAAGGCCTGGCTGGCCTCGCCCGAGCGCAGCGGCTCGTCATGCTGCAGGCGCAGGGCCTCCAGCTGGTGCGCCACCGTGTCGGACTGGGCCGCCTGCGCCTTGTAGGGCAGGAAGGGGATCAGCAGCATGTCGCGCACCGCCGCGCTGTAGATGCTGCCCACGCTTTCCTTGCGCGTGAAGTCGATCGACAGGAACTTCTCGTGGATCAGGATGCCCGAGACGAAGATCACCGCGCTCAAATCGAGCAGGTAGATCAGCATCAGCTTGCGCCCGACCGACAGCCGCCGCAACCAGCGCGTCAGCCGGTGCTGGATGGGCAGCGTCGCGCCGTGGGGCGCGCGTATGCCGGATCCGGTGGTGGAAATCGTGGTGCCCCTTAAGAACGTGTGGACGATCTCTATGCGCCGTCCAGAGCCTGGGCCTGGACAAGCGCCGCAACGCCGCAGGCCATCTGCAAAGGCGCTAGCCCGAAGGGTTGGAGTGCCATCGGGCGATGGAGCCGCCTGCCCGCCCTCAGGCGGTGGCCGGCAGCAGGAACTCGCGGCTGATGTGGGCGCCGAGCTCGTTCACCCGGTCGAGGAACTGCGTGAGGAAGGCATGCAGGCCGGTGGCCAGGATCTCGTCGATCTGGCCGAACTGCAGGTCTGCGCGCAGCTTGCCGGCCTTGCGCTGGCTGGCGCTGCCCGGGTCGTTGACCACGTAGGACAGGTTGGTCACCACCTCGTTCAGGCTGGAGTGCAGCGAGCGCGGCATGTCAGGGCGCAGGATCAGCAGCTCGGCCACGCGCTCGGGGCGGATCACGTCGCGGTAGACGCGGCGGTAGATTTCGAAGCCCGAGACGCTGCGCAGGATGGCGCTCCAGTGGTAGAAGTCGAACTCCTGGTCGCGCTCGCTGGCCGCGCCGTAGAAGTCGTTCTGGATGGCGTGGAACTTGGTGTCCACCAGGCGGGCCGTGTTGTCGGCACGCTCCAGGAAGGTGCCGATGCGCATGAAGTGCAGCGCCTCGTCCATCAGCATGGTGCCCACGGTCACGCCGCGCGAGAGGTGCGAGCGGAACTTCACCCATTCGAAGAACTGGCCCGGGTCGCGCTCGAACTCGCCGGCACGCAGCATGCGGTTGACCTCGATCCAGGTCTGGTTCTGCGTCTCCCAGGCCTCGGTGGTGAGCGTGCCGCGCACCGCCCGCGCGTTCTCGCGCGCGGCCTTCAGGCAGGAGACGATGGAGGAGGGGTTGTCCTCGTCCTTCACCATGAATTCCATCACCTCGCGTGCGTTGATGCTGCCGTGCAGCGCGGTGTAGGAGGGCAGCAGTTCGCTGATGGTCAGCAGGCCCTGCCAGCCGATCTGCGCGGCTTCGGCGGATTGGGGAAGCAGCGCGGTCTGGTAATTGACGTCCAGCATCCGCGCGGTGTTCTCCGCGCGTTCGGTGTAGCGAGACATCCAGAAGAGGTGGTCAGCAGTGCGGCTCAGCATGTCGGTGTCCTCTTCTTCAAACTTCTAGTATCCAGGTGTCCTTGGTGCCGCCGCCCTGCGACGAATTCACCACCAGCGAGCCTTCCTTGAGCGCCACGCGGGTCAGGCCGCCGGGCACCATTTGCACCTGCTTGCCCGACAGCACGAAGGGCCGCAGGTCGATGTGGCGCGGCGCGATGCCGCTTTCGACGAAGGTCGGGCAGCTCGACAGGCTCAGCGTGGGCTGGGCGATGTAGCCGTCGGGCTTGGCGATCAGCACGCGGCGGAAGTCCTCGATCTCGGCCTGCGTCGCGGCCGGGCCCACCAGCATGCCGTAGCCGCCGGCGCCGTGCACCTCCTTGACCACCAGTTCGGCGAGGTTGGCCAGCACGTACGACAGCTCCCTGGGATCGCGGCACTGGTAGGTGGGCACGTTGTTCAGGATCGGCTTCTCGCCGAGGTAGAACTCGATCATCTTGGGAACGTAAGGATAGATCGACTTGTCGTCGCCCACGCCGGTACCGATGGCGTTGGAAAGCGTGACGTTGCCGGCCTTGTAGGCGCGCAGCAGGCCGGCACAGCCCAGCGTGGAATCCTTGCGGAAGACCTCGGGATCCAGGAAGTCGTCGTCGAGCCGGCGGTAGATCACGTCGACGCGCTTCGGGCCCTGCGTGGTGCGCATGTAGACGAAGTCGTCCTTGACGAACAGATCCTGGCCCTCGACCAG